>Ga0209312_1000280_pt1 | contig 53207 bp, 48 predicted proteins | sample BioC13SIPDNA_4_FD_185744 | JGI IMG/M metagenome (GOLD analysis project Ga0209312, IMG submission 185744) | Anaerobic biogas reactor microbial communites from Washington, USA - Biogas_R1_B C13 SIP DNA (SPAdes) (version 2) | ecosystem: Engineered > Bioreactor > Anaerobic > Unclassified | place... | reverse complement strand
AAACAGGAAATAAAATAAAAACCGAACTGTTGGCTTCATGAATTTTTCTCCTTTTATGTTTGGCTTACCAAAGCACATTATAATTATGCTTTGGTAAGCATTAATAATTAAGATCGTTTATGAGCTAAAAAGGCCCTCTAGTAATTAACGTGCCAAAGTAGTAAGTTTGAGTGCCTCTGGTTACAGTTGCATTTGCATATCCAATAATTGTCGCACTTGGGCTTGCGCCCGGCTTAACCCACCACCAATAATTCGTATTATTAGCTGATACAGTATAGTAAGTCCCATTACTGGGACCACTAATATTTCTTACGTCTTCCTTTTGTCTGGTAGTATATGTTCCAGTCTTTGTGGTAGAAGACAAACCAAATCCTTCCTGTCCAACTTGTAGGGAAACTAATGCAACTGTATCATTTCTAGTTACTTTAGCCTTTGTACTATGGAATTTAGTTGCAGTTCCATCAGTATAACCTTGGGCAGTTATACCATCTTCAAAAGATATATATGATGTTTGATCCAGTCTAGCTACATCGTATTTGTCACCATCATTATCATTTATTGGCAGATTATCACCAGAATCAAAAGGAACAACTATAGCTTTAACCGAAGAGTTTACTACAAAATCTGTCTGCCGCTTTTCCCCCAATACCACCTCTTTTAACTTTTGAGTAGTATATTTAACATCTGTTGCGACTAATTTCCATTTGCGTCCTACATCATCTATAAAGATATCTCCATTTACCACAGCTTGCACTTTTATAGAAGCATCGTCAGTAATTCCTTTATCCATTCTTTCCTGAATCAATTTCTCATCGGTAATCTCAGCAGCCTGATATACTATTTTTTCCGAAACATCAAGTGCACCAGCAGTTCCCACCATTCCAAACAATAGCATTAAACTCAAAAATATAGATAAACAATATTTCCTTCTCACTTATACCTACCTCACTCTCTTGTTAATTTAGGATCGGTTTTAACTTTTTTTCATCTCCACTCCCCAATCAATATTTCGCGCGATAATGCTTAAATTACACTTCTCCCATATAATTCCTGCCAATATCCCCTGAGTTCCCGTTTCCATGGCGTGAAATCCCGTTGGTAGGGTATGAGTATCCGAAATAGCGGCAGGAATTAAATGGCTGTTGTTGTAATTAATATAATTAACTTGATTTGTAGGATATTTATGGAGGAATTATGTTTGCATTGCCGTGGTACAGCATTCTTTTAATCTCTATACCGCAAACGATCTTCAGTATTCTTATAGGATTTCAATTATTTAATCTGCGCTTGGATTTTAGAAAATGTCTGATAGTTGCAATAGGGGTAGGTATAGTGACTTATTTTTTAAGAGGAACCTTTGCAATACCGGGGTTACACACCCTATTAATAATTGTGCTGATGGCTCTGTCTATCACTTGGATTAACAGAGGAAATATTTTATACAATTTCTTTTCAGTGATACTGGGGTCTATGATCTTGGGAGTCATCGAAGGGGTCTGGTGTCCTCTGATTTTAAGACTCACCTTCCGTTCAATTCAAGATCTAGCGCTTAATCCCTGGCTTAATATAGCCCTTTTTATTCCCGTTTTATTAGCAGCAGCGATGATTTACATAATCATACACAGGCAAAACTTTTATATCTATGATCTTAATCAAAAGGATATATACAGATGAAGAAAAATCGAAGTTTGATTGTGCTGTTTACACTGTTGGTACAATGTCTGGCTGTTATTACTATCAATCACTCTATTCTCTCCGCTCAGGAACTGTCCACCTTAAAAGCACTATTACCGTGGGTAAACTTGATTGTTGTGGTTATTCTTATATTGACGGTGCTGTCAATAAAACAGCTTGAGAAAGACATTGAAAACCGCACGGTAATTAAGATGTTAAGACAGCACATTACGGAAATCGAATCACTAAACCTGCTCTTACGTGCTCAGAAGCATGAATACTCGCGGCATCTCCAATATTTGCAATCCCTGGTCCATCTGGACAAGCAGGATGATTTAAAGGAGTATATCAATGTTATCGCCAAAGACTATCGCGGTACGGAAATGCTGATAAATGCCGGACATCCTGCCCTTACCACCCTTATTAATACCAAGAAGGATACCGCGAAAGCGCAGGGTGTTGACTTTGCGGTAGCCATTAAAAGCGACTTCTCCAAATTAAATATTCCTCCCTGGGATTTAAACAGCATGTTGGGAAATCTGATTGAAAGCGCCATGGAAGCTGCAGTCTATGATAAACATCCTCGGGTGGCGGTTGAGTTAAACCATCAAAATGGTCAATATGTTATCTACATCGCCAACAACGGTGAGACCATAAGAGATAAAGACAAGATATATGAACCTGGTTACACTACCAAAGGTTCCTTATCGCGGGGATATGGACTTTTCCTGGTCAAGCAGTTGGCAGAGCAATATGGCGGAAATATTACGGTGATAAGCAACCGAAAAACTCATGTCACCGTTCAAATACCCGATGGAGAAGGAGGCTTAGGGGATGATAAGTTCTATATGCCGGAAGACTGCAGAAGCCTTGGGTAAAGAACTTGATGCCAATAATGATCAGGTCGAAGTATATGCCTATGCCCTGGAAATACTACTGGGGACAACCCTCAAACTGGTGCTGATTATTCTTTTAGCCACTATATTTGATATCCTGATTACCACTCTAATCTTCTTGTTTACACTGGCTATATTCCGCTGGCTTGGAGGCGGAGTACATTTGAGTACTTATTTAAGGTGTCTGCTAGTAGGCTTATCCCTGGTTCTGGGGATGGGGTATGTTTCTAGTTTAGAAGTAGATAGACTATATATTGTTTGCCTTTTTTTACTATCACTTCTTGTCGCGATCTACGTGATCGTAAAATGGGTTCCAGCCGGTACTGACAAGAAAAAGGTTACTGAGATTGAAAAACGTTTTAGACAAAAGTGGGAGAGCATCTATGCATTACTAATATGGAGCATAGGGGGTATTGCTTGCATTTATGGTAATTTATACTCTTATGCTTTTGCCGCAATTCTAGGCTCCTTGTTCAGTTCCTTCCTAATGATGCCTGCAGGTTATTACGTTATTGGTAACCTGGATAATATGTTGGCTGTTTTCAGTAAAGGAGGTGAAAAAGTTGTTTAAGAAATTACAATGTTTTGTATTAGCAAATTTTGCTGCGATGCTAATCTTTATTTCTAATATGGGAATCGATGCAAGAAGCATGTGGACTTTATATGAACCCGATATCCCTAAATGCTTGCGAGAAAGGTAGGTAACGAGAATCTCAATGGATGTTCTGCTGCTTGAGGATGAAGTTAATACTCGCGAGTTCTTCACTATGTTATTACATAATATTCCTGGGGTAACTAAAGTCCTAGCTGCTTCCAGCGGTGAAGAGGCTATTCGGTTGGCTAGGTATCATCGACCTGATTTAATTCTATTAGACATTGAACTGGTCAATGATGATTTAACCGGTATGGAGGTTGCCCAGCAAATCTATGACTTTGATCAGGAAGCGTATATGATTTTTGTCACTGCTCACTCCCAATATGCTATTAGCTCCTTTGCTGTTCACCCTTACAGCTATATCTTAAAACCCATTGTTATTGAGGAATTCAGAGCCATAATCAGTGAGGTTGCCACTAAAGTAAATTCGCAAGATAAGCAAATTGCGGATACAATAATGGTTCCTGTAAGACATAAGAGAAGCTTCATCCTCAAAGAGGACATCAACTTTATTGAGGTACAAGGCAAACAAACTATTATTAATGCTAAATCCGGCCAATGGGTCACCAATAAACCTATGGTGGAACTAGAAAAACAGTTAAACTCTGACTTTATCAGGGTGCACAGAGCATTTATCGTGAATGAAAAGCAAATCAAAAGTATAACGCAGATAAGTGACCGGACTTACGAAATTGAACTACGCGATTGTTCGCAAAGAATTCCTATGAGCAGAAGTGCCTATAGCAAACATAAACGGCTGTTTAGTTAAATTGGCCAAGGGGCGAACGGCACGACAAACTGTTGGCCCACTGTTAGCCGATATTGGTGCTTAGTTTCCTATTAACAGAGTGATCCACATTGGGGTTGACGACTAGGGGTGGTGCTATGAAAGTAGTGATTTGGGATCTTCCCTGTAAGGGGGTGCTAATATCCTGGAAACTCGAATCTAAAGAGAATTAGTAATACGAAGGAAGGGCAGGCAATATAAAATGAAAATATCAACAAATATTCCGTTTCATTCTTATAACACTAAGCTTATAACTGAAAAGAAAAATCCCAATAGACAAACGAAGTTTGAATTAGTTGCATTTAATAGCGACAAAGGTATTCACTCCATCAGGCTGGATAAGGGAAAGACTTATAATCTTGGGAGTATTAATGGAAAACCCTTTGACCTTAAGTTACTGCAAAATGGCTTTGAATGGTCCGGACGGGTAAAATTATCTGGGCGACCAGAGGGAAAAGTAACACCTGAACAAAAAGCTGCAGCCGATGCTTTTGCTTCCTATACACCCCAAGAGTGGACACATGGTGAACATATAGGAGTAGTTATTTCCACTATAACAGACATAGCTGATAACAAGTTAGAAACCTCGTATTTTAACAAACGGATAAAACTTTTCGGCATTTCCCAAGATGAAATTGAAAGCGCCATAAGATACTTGAGCTTAGATCCCCATAGTCCATTTACCATTAATGGACGCACCTTCACTTTAAAGGAAGGGCTATTGGATGATTATGATGACAAAATGTTATATAAGAATAAAAGGAGGGGCTAGTAATGATCTTTAAAAGAACACTTATAATATTCGCTATCCTGATATCAATATTCGGATTTTGCAATTCAGCATTAGCATATAGCGGGAACACTGGAGATGTGACTCCTACTCCTAATATGATAGCAATATATTATCCCGAAACCTGGTCGAATGGGGAATGTACATGGGATTTTACCCAATCCCAATGGAATTATATACCGAAAACAGCTGAAATAGGGGCGGTTCAATTAATTTGGAATATGATACCATCATCAGGTTATTCTGGAGCACATGTTGCACTTTTTAATTCGGATTATTCAACTGGATATTATATGCCAAATAATATATTAACTAACGCCTTTGAAGGAGAGCCTTTTCACCAAGTCTTTAAATGTAAATTCTGGGTTGAGCAAAAACAATATCCTGGACAAGCTTTGTATTGTGTTCCAAAACTATTGGTTTATTATGATTTGCCATAATAACTAATACAACCGAAAAGTTTAATAAGTCTAACCAGGGGGACGGTTTTGAGTGCTCACCTAATGGTAGACAATTTGGGTACGATTAAAATCGATATGCTTTTATGCAGTTAAAAAATCTATCCAGGATCATCTCCAGCACTTGTATGGCATAGACGTTTCCGCTGCCCTCATCTCCAATATTACCAACAAAATCATGCCCATGGTCAAGGAGTGGCAGAATCGGCCTTTGCAAAAGGTTTATGCCGTAGTTTGCCTGGATGCCATTCACTTCAAGGTCAAGCAAGACGGGCAGATCGTCAATAAAGCCGCGGTAACCTACCCAGAAGCGGAGACTTCAGTCTCCGATCGCCACAGCTAGTCTTTCCAGGGCTTCCATCATGACCTTGGTCGGACAGGCTAGATTCATGCGCTCGAAACCGGCGCCTTCGTCGCCAAAAACATAGCCTTCGTCAAAGAATACCTGGGCCTCAAAATGCAGAAGCCTCTCCAATTCATCCTGATTTAGGCCCAATCCCCGAAAATCCATCCACTGCAGATAGGTACCTTCCAGATCAAAAACTTTGATCATCGGTAAATTGGCCGCCATAAACTTCTTCAATTCCAGGTGGTTGTGATAAACGAGGTTAATTAACTGCTCCAGCCACTCTTCACATTCGGTGTAGGCAATTTCGCAAGCTTTGTAGCCCAAGATGTTGAGCATGCCCGAACCGGTCAGATTCAGTTCCTGCACATAGCGGTGGCGAATTTGGGGGTTGGGAATAATGATATTGGATGTTTGTAGACCGGCCAGGTTAAAGGTCTTGCTGGGGGCAGTGCAGACGATCATATTATTGGCCAGTTCTTCGGCGACATTAGCAAAAACAGTATGTTTATGACCCGGCATGATCAAATCAAAATGCACTTCATCGGAAATTATCAGAACCTGATTTCGCAGACAGATCTCCCCGACCCGAGCCAGTTCTTCAGGAGTCCAAACGCGTCCCACCGGATTGTGGGGACTGCAGAACAAAAGCACTTTGTTTCTGGGGTGGCGGGCTTTTTGCTCCAGGTCGTCATAGTCTATAACATAGCCGGAGCCCGTGCAAAGCAGTGGGTTTGTTACGAGCGTACGTTTATTCCGTTTAGCAGCGGCGTAAAACGGATAGTAAACAGGAGTCTGGATGATGATGCCGTCTCCTTCATCTGTCAGGGCTTTCACTGCCAGAAAAAAGGCATTGACCACCCCAGGCATACCAATGATCCATTCCTGGCTGATCGCCCAATCGTGCCGCTTCTCAATCCAACAGCATACCGCGTCCAGATACGATTTGGTAGGTATCGTATAACCCAAAATGGCTTGGTCTAAATAATTTTTCAAGCCCTCCGTGATTTCCGGCGGATTCCTTAATTCCATATCCGCTACCGAAAAAGGCACTACTCCTGGGGAAACTTCCGGATTCCATCCCCGCATCTGCTCCCACTTGGCAGAGCCCATGTTGCTCCTGTCTACAACGGTAGTAAAATCATACTTCATCTTTTTCTCACATTCTTTGTCCCTAGTATGCTATCATCCTAGCATAGAACGGGGTAAACTAACATTGGATAAAATTCAGGTGGTAATTTTGTGGATACAAATCATGCAATGATGCAAACGATGCAGCCCAGTAAGCTCTTTTTGAAGTACCTGATCCCATCCTTGTTCGGCCTGATGTTGATGGCGATCAATATTTTAGTGGACGGTCTATTCGTTAGCCATGGGGTTGGGGAACCCGCCCTGGCAGGGGTAAACATCGCTTCGCCCATTTATTCGGTCATTTTATCTGTTTCACTGTGGATCGGCATGGGGGGTGCCACGCTGTACTCTATTGCGCTAGGCCAACAAAACCCCCGGCGTGCGCAAAAAATATTTACACATGCGCTGGTTCTGGCTCTCTTAACGACCGGATCGATTATTGGACTCTGCCTAGTATTTGAGCTACAACTGGCTTATTTATTTGGGGCTACCGATGCGATCGTTTTTTACGTGGTTGATTTCCTGCACATAATTCTGGTTTTTGGGCTTGTCTTAGTACTGGAAAACATTTTAAGCATTTTCATCAGAAATGACGGCAATCCCAACCTGGCCATGCTAGGTTTAGTGGTTACATCTGTCGTGAATATTATTCTAAATTATGTTTTTATCTTCATTTTTCACTGGGGGGTAAAAGGCTCGGCTTATGCTACAATAATCGGCACTTTCATTGGCATTCTCGTTTTACTGACCCACTTTTGGACTTCGAAAAATCAATTGAGGGTGGTGCGCACCAAGCTTGACCTTCCTATGCTAGGCAATATTTTCGTCATCGGCTTTCCCAGTTTTATTGTGGAAGGCACCTTCGCTGTCATGATAATCGCCTTCAATATCACCTTCAGCCATCATACTGGCGAAACCGGGTTGGTGGCTTATTCAGTCGTCAACTATATGCATGCGGTGTTGATAATGCTCTTCATCGGTGTTGGCGTAGCTGTTCAACCCATTACCAGTTATTATCATGGGGCCAAACTTTACCAGCGAATGGGACAAATAGTAAGTATCGGGCTTAGAACCGGATTTGGGCTGGGGATAGCTTTATTTGTTTTTGGTCTGGTGGGCAAAGAGTTGATCATCGATATGTTTGGGATCGCCGAGCCCCAGATCATAGAGTACGCTAAAATTGGCATTGTTTACTTTTTTAGCGGCTATCTATTCTTAGGGATTAACTCAGTTCTGGTGCAATTTTATCAATCCATCGAGAAAACTCGTATTGCTACATTGATCACCTTATCCCGCAGCGTGATCCTATTCATCCCTCTGCTTTGGATCATGCCGAATCTCTTTGGAGAAAATGCCATTTGGCTGGCTTTTCCCGTCGCCGAAGGGTTAACGGTTCTGATCATTTACCTGGCCTTAAAAACCAAGAGAATAGAACTTGTGCCAAAGGAGAGTTAATGTCCAATCTTCCGTATGGATCAGCAATCTTCGTCCAAGGCCTCAATCAGAAAGCTGACCGGACGGAACCCGTCATTGCAGGAGATCATGGCTGACTTTTTGTTTTTCATCCAGCCATCATATAAGTCCTCGCCCCCGTGAGCAAGGGTCATTACAAAAGCGGACATACTATCCCAGGCACTATCGCACATTCCCTCCGGCTTTTCCCAGCCGTTAGCAATGAATACCCGCCCCATCGTCATATCGCAGGTATGTTCGATGGGATTTTCGTATTTGTCTATCAAGTCTTGATAGTGAGCCATTTTCATCACGGTAATCCTAATCTTTTTCATCATCATTTCTCCTCGCCCCACGATTATTTGTGTGTTCTCACTCCTAGCTTCAGACATTTACCCCGTCTAGTCTGTTTCTTTAAATATTACGTCATCCGGAGACAAAGTCGAAGGATCTTTTCTGGTAATAGAAGAAAAGATCCTTCGGTCGTTCCTTCAATATGAAAGTCTTTCCGTCACCGACAAACTCCTGTTTTCAGTGCTTTTTTACTGCTAAACAATAATTTACACTATCAAACGCAGACATTGCATGCATCGGATTTGCTTCGTTATACGCAGAAAAAAATCCACTCGTAATCTGATCTGGCGTCAGATGCTCCGCAATCGAAAAACCGCAAGCATCAAGCAGATTTTCCATATCAGAATACGAATAAGATGCCAGCATTGTTTCATTAGCACTACTGGCGAGCATAGCCTGCTTTTCGGCACGTTCTCCGGCTTGTTCGGTATATGATTTCTCATCTGGATAATCAAATGCGATCTTGCTACCCTTTGGAATGATCTGAGAAATATTCATGAGCAGTTCCCGAAATCTATCCGCAGGTAAATAGTAACTGATTCCTAACAAACTGCAAAAACTGATACAAGCCGGTGAGTAATTGGGACTTTCTCTGAAACACTTACTCCAGTCCGTCTGTAAAAAATCTGCCGTTAGGTAATAGGTGCGATTGGGAATTGTTATTTCTGCCTTTTTCAGTCGGATTTGTTTGTCCTCAGCGGTAGCCGGATGATCAATTTCAAATACTGAAAGTTCATTCGCCCAGGCAGGCCTGCGGTAAGCAAAGCTATCATAACCAGCGGCAAAGATTAAATACTGCGTCGTTCCTAAGCGCACGGCACTTTCTAAAGCTCTTTCTGTAAAAGCTGCTCGTCCAAGTGGAGATGGAGCAAGATAATTATCGACTATCCACCTTAGAGCCTCGTCTTTATCGCCCTGAAATGTCGGATTAAAAAACTCGATACCCGCCAACATATGACCCGCCACTTGTTGGTAGTCATTACCAAGTAACAGTTTGGCAAGAATGTCATCAAATATTTTGACATCATTGTTTTCGCTATGATGAGCACGGGCAAATGCACTCACTATAGCTGTCATACTTTTCTCTCGCATATCATCACCTCTTATACCTAATACACCCTGTGATGATATATTACAAGTCTTGAATTTTAGCCCTTTTTGCGGTAATGTAATACCATAAAGAAGCGACATTTTTATCCTATCGCAGCTATACTGTGGTAGGTTTTTATTTTATGTCACCCTCTTTGCCCCATCTTGCTAATCAGCGGGGTCAGCGGTCTGTTCCTGGCACTGCCAGAGTAGTTCGCAGATGTCCAGGACTTGCACTTGTCCTTCTTCAACAGTTTCTTTGACACCATCATTTATCATGGTCATACAGTAGGGGCAGTTGACCACTACCGTATCTGGATCAACTTCCAGAAGTTGTTCGGTGCGAGTCTGGTTAATGCGTTTGAAACCTTCTACGGCTTCTTCTTCCAGCCACATGCGACCTCCCCCAGCACCACAGCAAAAGCTGAACTCTACGGATTTGGGTATATACTGCAGAGCCCCGCCAGCAGCCTGAATAACCTCCCGAGGCTCTGTATAGATCTGATTATAACGGCCCAGAAAGCAGGAATCGTGATAGCTGGCCCGATACTTAGATTGGTTTGCTGAACTAAGTCGTCCCTCTTTAATTAGTCGAGCTAAAATTTCACTGCTGTGATAAACCTCATACTCGCCCCCTAGCTGGGAATATTCGTTTTTGATAGTGTTGTAGCCGTGGGGGCAGATGCAGATGATTTTAGAGACGTTGTAACGCTGGAAGGACTCGATATTCTGGGTAGCCAAAGTCTGCCAGAGATATTCATTACCCAGACGACGGGCCCACTCACCGCAACAGTATTCTTCCGTCCCCAGATAGCCTACCTTGATCCCGGCTTTGTCCAGCAGACGAACCAGGGCCTCACCAGCCTTTTTGTAGCGATCATCAAAAGCAGCTGCGCAGCCCGCAAACAACAGGTACTCGTAGTCGGCTTCCTCCTCCGGCAGCAAAGTTACCAGATCGCGAATGTTTCTCTCCTGGAGCCAATCAGCCCGGTTAGCCCACCCCACTCCCCAGGGATTGTAATTGCGCTCGGTATTGGTAAAGGCCATCTGAGCTTCACTGGGCATGTCGCCCTGCCACATGACCAGGTTGCGACGCATATCAATGATTTTTGAAACGTGTTCGATAAACATAGGGCAGTGATATACACAGGCCAGACAATTGGTACAATCCCACAATACCTGAGGAGTAACTATATCGTAGATCATGTGTTTTTCGGTTTCTACTACTCCTTCGATCTCAGCCTCTGTGGTCATAGTAACAGCTTCCAAGTCATCGTCGTTTTCGCCCAGCATATAAGGAGATTTATTATCGAGATGTTTCTTTAGAGTCTGAATTATAGTTATCTTAGGGTTTAAGGCCTTGCCCGTATTGTAGGCGGGACAGGCCTCCTGACATCTTCCGCACCGAATGCAGGCATCCAGATCCAATAGATCCTTCCAACCCAAGTCTTCGATCTGCTCTGTGCCATAGGTCTCAGCTTCCTCCAGGTTTTCTACCAATCGCACTGCAGCCGGTTCATAGTCACGGGCGTAGTAACTGGTCATGCCGGTGAAAATGTGCCATAGCTTGGTAAAAGGAACCATGCCTATAAACAGGAAGGAAATAGCCATGTGGAACCACCACATGAAGCGATGCCAGCTGAGCATACTTTCCAAAGCTCCTCCGGAAAACATACCGGCAAAGATCCAGCCGATTGGTGAAGCAGTACGTTCATAGGCGATATCGGCCATGGTAGTAGCCAGTTTGATCTGCGATGCCACCCGTAGCCCTTCCACAATATAGCCGGTAAAGAGAATTGCGAAGATCAAGAATAGGATCCAGCCATCCAGAGGCTTACTATCGTTTAATCGATCCGGGCGCATAACATAGCGGATGTATGCTAAGACAGCTACTCCCACCATGGCCAAAAAGCCCATTACATCTACAAACCAGGAAAAATAGATATAAATGTTACCGGTCAAAGGCGGAAATCCGGTTATGTTCCAAAGGGCAAAACTAGCCGTAGCAATCAGCAGAACCACAAACCCCCAAAACAAAAGAAAATGCATCCAGCCAGGCAGCGGTTTTTCAATTACCCGAATCTGCCCCAGAGTATTGTATAGAAACGACCAAGTCCTTGAACCGATAGGTTCCTTGCGGTCGCTCTTGGCCCGAGCCTGCATCCAAATGCGCACCCGCTTATAAACCCCATATAAAAAGATTCCGATGGGGATCCACATAAGTATGTAGATCAGCCATTCATAGTGGATATTGGCGCCTACTACCCGCATAGGAACTTCATAGCCACCTTCAAAAGGGTGAAAACTAAAACTCACTACCATACCTCCTCAAACAAACAACGGGCAGACCATGTTTTTCCATAGTCTACCCGTTATAAGGAGAATATATTTTGTTATTTTACAAGAATATTTGGATAGCTACCTGGGCTAGATTTGATAAGGGACCCGGATACAATCCAAACAACAAGGTGCCGGCTAGACAGACCCACAGTGCAGCACCCACTGCCTTGCCCGGCTTTATTGCGCTGACATCATCATTGGTACCGATGTACATCGCCTTAGCTACCTTCAAATAGTAGTACACCGAGATCATACTCATGATCAAGCCCACAAATGCCAGCCATAGGTAATCAGCCTGAATGGCTCCTGAAAACAGATAAAACTTCCCTACAAACCCGGCTGTAGGCGGTATCCCGGCCAAAGACAGCATACATACGGTCATGATAGCCGCCACCATTGGGGAACGCCGGGCCAAGCCGTTAAAGGCCTTTATGTCTGTACTACCGGTTTCTACTTCCACTATGGTAGCCGCTGCAAAGGCACCCATGTTCGAAAACACGTACAACATGGCATAGAAGAGTACACCCTTCAATCCATAGGTATTGTAGGCCACCAGCCCTACTATGATGTATCCGGCCTGAGCAATACTGGAATAAGCCAAGAGTCGCTTGATATCGGTCTGCACCAGAGCGATCAGGTTTCCTACTACAATGGTGATAGCCGCCAAGATGGCCAGGAGCAGGGGCCAATCAAAAGTGCTGACCGGGAATGCGATCACAAACACACGCACCATAGCCGCAAAAGCCGCTGCTTTGGAACCTACCGCCAGGAAGGCCGTTACTGGTATAGGCGCACCCTGGTAAATATCCGGTGCCCACATATGGAAAGGTACCAGGGATATTTTGAAAGCAAAGCCTGTCAGTATCAGAATGATACCAGCGATCATGACCGGCTGCATGGAAAACTGTGCCGCCATATCCGCGATCACAGTAGTTCCGGTCACAGCGTATACCAGACTGATGCCAAACAGAAGGATGGCCGAGGATAATGCCCCCAGGATCAGATATTTCAAACCGGCTTCCGCCGACAGTTTATCTTGTAAGAGATAAGCTGTTAGAATGTAGAAACTGACCGTCATGAGCTCCAGACCGATGTACAGAGTGATCAGTTCTCCAGCCGAAGCCATAACTACCATACCCAACAGGGCAAATATCATAAAACTGTAAAACTCATTTACCCGTTCTTCGAACCGCTCCAGATAGCGGCCTGCACTGAGTATTACCAAAATACCCGCTGCCACGAACAGCAGTTTGAAAAAGCTACCAAAGGGATCGATCTGATAGTTGCCGTTAAACAGGCTGTACTGAGCAGTGTACAATCCTCCGCCCAGAATCAATATCCCCAGCAGTGCTATGACCGCCACTGGCTGCATAACACGACGCCCCTTTTCAGGTAGCAACAGACCCAGCATCAACAGCACCGATCCTAAAGCGGCCAAGGCAATCTCTACAGAAAGTAGTGTCCATGACATTAGAACATCCCTCCTATCTGCAGCGATCCCAGTTGGGCAACCAGGTCACCCACCCCCAGGTTGATCAAGTCCATCAAGGTGAAGGGGGCAATGCCGCCGATTAATATAGCTGCACCCAGAACCAGTAAGGGAACCATTTCCACACCCTTAAGGTCTTGCAGATGATCCCATTCCGGCCTACGCGGTCCAAATAAGACCGCCCCTAGAGTGCGTAAAATATACAAAGCCGTAAAGATGATCCCGGAAACCGCCAGGATAGTCAAAACCTTATAGGTACCGAAAGCGCCTACAAATATGGTGAACTCACCGATGAAATTGACCATACCTGGCAATCCCAAAGAAGCCAGTCCCGCTATCATGAATCCAGTAGCCAGACGCGGCATCTGATGAGCCAATCCGCCGAAATCATCCACATTGCGGGTATGACTCTTCTCATACAGATTACCTATCATGGCAAAGAACAGAGCGGCCATGACCCCATGGGCAAACATCATTATTATGGCGCCATTGATACTTATCAGGTTCAAGGCGGCTATACCGATCAAAACATATCCCATATGACTGACACTGGAGTACCCCACGATGTACTTGAGATCTTTTTGACTGAGGCATATGAAAGCCGCATAAACCACGTTACCTAAAGCCAGCACAGCGATTATGGGCGCAACATAAGCGGCCCCACCGGGCAGGATCATAAGTCCGATCCGGATCAAGCCGTAGCCGCCGATCTTCTTCAGCACGCCGGCATGGATCATACTGACCGCCGTCGGTGCTCCCGCATAACCATCCGGAGACCAGGCATGGAAAGGGAACATGGACAATAAGGTGCCAAATCCCAAAGCCATCAAGACAAATTCGAAAATCTGGAATCCGATGGGGAAATCCGCACTAGCCAAGGTGAACATATCCATAGTGGGGAATCCCAAAATAGCCTTGGATTTCACAAATAGCGCTACCAATGCCACCAACAGGAAAGCACTTCCGATCAGGAGGTAGATAGTCAATTTCATACCGGCATATTCCTTGGTGACCCGTTTGCTGCTGCCGAACATTATCACCAGCAGGTAGATGGGTATTACCACTACCTCATAGAACATGAAGAATATGAATAGATCCGTAGTTAGGAAAGTTCCCATAACCCCTGTTATCAGAATCAACAGCAGGCTGAAGAATTCCTTGACCCGATCGGCTACTTTCCAGGAAGCATAAACGGCACTAAAACCGATCAGGTTAGTTAAGAGCAGCATGGGAATGCTGATACCGTCAACTCCCAGAGCATAGGTTATGCCCAGATCAGCCACCCAGGGAATCTGCTCGATAAACTGGATGCCTCCCAGGCTGCGATCATAAACCAGCCCTATCCAAATCGACAAGACCAGGCTGATGAAAGTGGCTACCGCTGCCACTGCTTTAATGGTCTTGGTATTGTCCCGGGGAAGAAGCATTATCAATATGGCTCCCAACACCGGTGCAAAAAGTGTAATTGATAAGATCGGCCAATTGCTCAACACTTCCACCCCCTTATATCAGCAACGCAAAGCCGGCAAGCACAACCAGCCCCACGATGACGATGACTCCAGCCAACATATAAGCTGCATAAGTCTGCACCTGACCCGTTTCCGTGTAGCGCAGTACTTTACCGGCTCCGCCGGTCAGAGCAGCCAGGCCGTTGACCAGGCCGTTAACAACGTAAATATCGAACCAGAATAAAGCCTTCGCAGTACCATAAACGAACCTTTGTCCCAACCAGTGATAAAGCTCGTCAATGTAGTACTTGTTGTACAGCAAAGTGTAGATACCCGAGAATCTTTCCCGCATTTGCAGGTGGTTGATCCATTCTTTCTGATAAATAGCCCAGGCCAGTCCTATTCCGGCAATGGCTACCAGCGATGAGATGGCTATAACCATAGTGCTTGCTTCATAATGAACCGCTCCCGGATAAGTCACAAAACGGGCGAAAGCATAATCCATCAGCGGTGAACCCACAAATCCAGCAATCACTGCCATAACCGCCAAAATGATCAGCGGGATCGTCATCACCGGCGGTGATTCATGGGCCTTTTCTACGCCCTTACCAGATCCGAAGAATACTACAAAAATAAGGCGGAACATATAGAAAGCGGTCATGAAGGCCACCAGAGTTCCCAGCAGATATAGACCGGTGTAACCGCCCGCAAAAGCACCTAAGAGAATTTCATCCTTACTCCAGAATCCTGATAAAGGCGGTATACCAGCCAGAGCCAGAGCTCCAATCACGAATGTCCAAGTGGTGATAGGCATTTTGTCCTTTAAACGTCCCATCTTCCAGATATCCTGTTCACCGGCGATAGCGTGGATAACACTGCCAGCAGCCAAGAAGAGCAAGCTCTTAAAGAAAGCATGGGTCATCAAGTGGAACATTCCAGCTGTCATAGCTCCGATACCCATGGCCATTACCATATATCCCAATTGGCTCAAGGTAGAATAGGCTAAGATCCGTTTGATATCATTCTGTACCAAGGCAATGGTAGCAGCGAATAATGCGGTGAAACCGCCAATAACCGCGATAAGCATCATAACTTCCGGAGTGGCACTGAAAATAAAGAAGGCCCGCGCTATCAAATATACACCAGCAGCTACCATGGTAGCCGCATGGATGAGAGCACTGACCGGAGTGGGACCTTCCATGGCATCCGGTAACCATACATGCAGAGGAAACTGCGCCGATTTTCCAATGGGCCCGGCTAGAAGCAAAATGGATACCACGATGAGAATGGCAGTATTGGTATAACCCGCTACTTCGGCTGCCAAACCGCTAAAGTTCAAGGTACCAAATATGATTTGCAGGAATAAAATCCCTAACAATAGACCGAAGTCTCCTACCCGGTTAGTTATAAAAGCTTTAACAGCAGCATTTTTAGCTGAATGCCGGCCAAACCAGAAGCCGATCAACAGGTAGGAAGCCAATCCAACTAACTCCCAGAAGACAAACAACTGTCCAAAGTTATTGGCTAACACCAGTCCCAGCATAGCTCCGGCGAAAACCGATTGATAGGCATAATAACTGCTGAAACCAGGGTCACCATGCATATAACCCCAGGAGTATATTTGCACCAGCAAAGCCACCGAGGTCACCACTATGAGCATGACCGCAGTCAAGCCGTCGATCAGCAAGCCCATATCTACATTAAGACCCGGCATAGCCAGCCAGCGCATTGAGACTTCAAAAGTCTCCTGCATACCGCCCAGAAAAACGTGAGCAGCCACCAATACTGACAATCCAAATGACAAACCAATGGCCAGGATGGACAAATAGGCGGACAGCCTGGGCCAGCGGTGTAGGAAAAGGCCGATCAGCGCAAAGGCTGCAAAAGGCAGCAATACGATCAGCCAGGCTAGTTCTAAGCTCCATGCAAACATCTGTCCCACCTACCTTACCATTTCAGCAGATTAAAATCGTTCAAGCTGACCGATTTTCTCTGCCGGAATATCGAAATAATCAAGGCCAATCCCACGGCTACTTCAGCTGCCGCTACCACTATTACAATTAAGGCAAACAGCTGTCCTACCGCTTGATCAGTCACTATATAACGGTTAATGGCCACGAAGTTGAGGTTGACTGAATTCAGCATCAACTCCACGGACATTAACACTGCCACCGCATTACGTTTGCTTAAAACTCCATAAATGCCTATAGCGAATAAAATCGTGGCCAGGAGCAGGTAATGCTGAAATCCGATCATTGATCCTTCGCTCCTTTCGCCAAAATGATGGCTCCTACTACAGCTACCAACAGCAAAATGGCCGCCACTTCAAAGGCCACTACATAGTCACCCAGTAACAGCTCAGCGATCTGTCCCATGCGATCCACGCTGACATTGCCAGCCTGTATGGTAAATTGGCTCTCCCATATGGATGCTCCTATGAGGGCTGCAAATAGAAGGGCTATTAAGCCTCCCCACCAGCGGTTGACTTTATGAGATAGGTTGGTAGTTTCCGGGTCACGATCCATAACCAGCATGATAGCGAATATGACCAGCACGGAAATAGCTCCCGCATAGACCATTACCTGTACCAAACCTAAAAACTCAGCCTGCAGTTGAAAATATAGACCGGCCACGCCCAGAAAGGACACCACTAAGGCCAGGGCAGCATGAACGATATTCTTAAAAGCGACCACGCCCAATGCCCCCAATAAGGTTATGAGCCCCAGAATCATAAATACAAGATCATTCATGTTCATGCTTTTCGCCCCCTTCCGTCTGACTCTGCCGCTGTTTCTTTTCTTTATTCACAAAGGCTACCGCTACCTTGCGAGCCTTGTCCTGATCATCAGCCATTAGTTCCACCAATTTCTCAGCCTTACCGCGATCAGCTTGAAGAATGTCCGCCAGTATCTGGGCATCTTCCTCCCCTTCTACATAGCGGCTCAACAGTTTGACTGGATTTTTATCCAGAGCCGTCATCAAAGCATCCATTTTCTTCTGCTTTTTCAGAGCCTCTTCAGTCAGGCCCGGATCTGGTTCATTGGCGTCCCCCGTACCAGGAGTACTGGTTCCCGGCGCTACCTGATCCATTTCCGGCGGGCGGTGATATACTTCCTTGATATCATCCCGATTATACTGGGATCGCTCAAAATCATGGTCAAAATGCAGACAATGAGCAGGGCAACCCTCCACACACAGGTTACAAAACATGCAATACTGATGATCGATAGTATAAGAAAGGAGTTTCTTCTTCTTGGTATTCTCGTCTCTGGCATCTTCCAGGCTCAAAACCCCATTTGGGCAGGTCTTGGAGCATATTCCACAGACAATACATTTCTCAAACTCTAGATACAGATGACCGCGATAGCGTTCGTACAGCTCCGGCATCTGTTCCGGATATTGAATGGTTCGCTTGCGCGAAAAGAAATGTTTGAGGGTAATGGCCATACCTTTTAATACACCTGTTCCGTACATGCCTTATCACCCTCCTAATCCTTTGAAAATGTACAGACCAAAACCGGTGGCAACGATATTAAACAAGCTGACCGGAATCAGTACTTTCCAACTAAATGCCATCAAATGATCCATTCTGATACGGGGTAAAGTCCATTTTATCCACATGAATACAAACATGACCAACCAGGTTTTGATGATGATCCACAGCCAGGAAGGCAGCCCCGGCCCCTGCCAGCCACCTAAAAATACGGTGGATGCTAAGGCGGAAACCGCTACCAGGTTCGTATATTCAGCCAGGAAAAACAGAGCATAGCGCATTCCTGAATATTCGGTATAGGCACCGGCGGTCAATTCCTGTTCGGCCTCAGGCATGTCAAAAGGCCCCCTATTTAATTCAGCGGTGGCCGCAATAAAATAGGTCAGGAAAGCTATAGGTTGTAAAATGATAAACCAGACATTACCCTGGGCCGCCACAATATCGGACAGTCTCAGTGACCCGGCGATCATCACTACGCCCATCAAAGACAGGGCTAAGGGGATTTCATAGCTTATCATCTGAGCTACTGAGCGCATAGCTCCTATCAACGACCACTTGTTATTGGAACTCCATCCCCCCATCAGCACAGCAATGGTAGACAAGGAACCCACCGAAATGAAGAAAAATAATCCTACATTCAGATCCACCACCTGCATGTCCTTACCAAGGGGGAGTACGATATACAGCATTACTGATACGGTCATGAACAATATCGGAGCTGTACGGAAAATCCAGCGGTCAGTTTTGCTAGGAATAATGTCTTCTTTGGTCAGCAGTTTAAGGGCATCAGCTATCGTTTGGAGAATTCCAAAAGGTCCCAAACGGTTCGGGCCAGGTCTTTCCTGAATAAAACCGGATACTTTTCTCTCCAGCCAAACCAGTATCGTAATATTAAAGAGGACAATGGCCACTACACCGAGAAACTGAACCAACAATAAAATGGCATCCGCCCAGGCTAACGGTATTCCCCAGCCTTGTAGCAGCACGATAAACCAATCGGCTAGATCCACAAATATTGTCTCAATCTTTTGCATCATAACCTCTCCTACTCCCTTAAACCTGGCCTAGCGGTCTGCTTCGCCCAGAACCGGGTCCAAGGTGGCGATGTTAACAATAATATCCTGCAGTAACCCCCCTATGGAAATCAGGGGTAAAACCATGAGATTAATAAAAGAAGGTGCTCGTACATGCAGACGATAGGGCTTTTCCCCACCATCACTGACAATGTAATAACCTAAGTCTCCTTTGGCACCTTCTATGCGATGGTAAACCTCGCGGCCCTTCTCGGGTTTGAGAACCCGGGGCACTTTGGAGCGCACTGCACCTTCTGGCATTTGTTCCAGAGCTTGTTGAATGATGCTTCCGCTCTGGACGATTTCCTCTTTACGTACCATCAAACGATCCCAGGCATCCCCATTGCTGCCCACCGGCACCTTAAAATCAAAACGGTCATAAATACCATAGGGTTCGATCTTGCGAATATCGTAATTGACCCCGCAGGCTCTGAGATTGGGGCCGGTCACACCATAAGATAAAGCATCCTGGGCAGATAATTTACCAATGCCCTTGAGGCGGGCCTGTAAAATTTCATTGCCAAACAAAAGACCCTCATACTCTTTGATCATAGACGGTAGATCCTGTAGGAAACTGTGCACCGCCGGGAAAAACTCTTCCGGCAGTTCTTCAGCAATACCGCCGATACACATATAGGAAGACAATAGACGTTGACCGCTGGTCATTTCAAACATATCCATGATTCTTTCGCGGTCTCGCATGCAGTAAAGCAACCCGGTAGTGGCACCTATGTCTATGGCCATACTGCCTATACAAAGCTGATGGGAAGCAATGCGTGACAGTTCACCCATGATCACCCGGATATATTCTGCCCGCTCAGGAACCTCTATATCAGCCAGTTTCTCCACGGCCTGTACATATCCCATCACCGAAAGATGAGTAGCCAGATAATCCAGCCGGGCGGTATAAGGCACATACTGAGCATAGGTCCTGTTTTCAGCAATCTTTTCCACCGAGCGGTGCACATAGCCCAAATGTACTATAGCATCGGTTACCATTTCACCATCTAATACTGCTTCAACATGAAGTCCCCCATGAGCACTGGGATGCTGAGGCCCTATGTTGATAGTTAGTTGTTCAGTCTGCAGCATACTTTCACCCCTTTATTTAAAAGTCCTTGCGCAGGGGATGTCCTTCGAATTCATCAGGGAGCAAAATTCGTTTCAAATTAGGATGCCCTTCAAAACGAATGCCCATCAAGTCAAACAGCTCTCGTTCCTGCCAATCAGCTGTAGGCCAAATAGTAATCGCTGAGGGTGCTGCCGGATTGTCGTGATCCAGATCAGCCTTAACCGCTAGTTTGCGATTATCAGGCATGGAATAAATATGATAAACCAATTCAAATCGATCCTTATAATCCACTGCGGTCAGATTGGCCAAATAATTAAAACCATGTTCCCGGTTCAACTTTTGGAACAGTTCCGGCAGTATCGGGGCAGGTACTTTGATCATGTCAAAATACTTGTCTTCCAAAACCTCAACCTGATCGCCCCAGGTCTTCTGGATATCTTCCATAACAGTTTGCATTGTATTCATACCACTCATCTCCTGTGGGTGTATTGGCCAGAAGCAACTTTTTTCTTCAATTCCAACAATCCATGGAACAGTGCTTCCGGTCTAGGCGGGCAGCCCGGAACATATACATCGACTGGTAGTACCGTATCGCAACCGGGCAGTATACTATACCCATCCTTAAAGGGCCCTCCACTGGTAGCACAGTTACCCATAGCTAAAACCCATTTGGGTTCCGGCATCTGTGCCCACACCCGTTCCAAAACAGGCTTCATTTTTAGAGTAACCGGTCCGGCTACAATGATGAGGTCAGCCTGTCGGGGAGAAGCCCGGAAAACTTCATAGCCATAGCGAGCGATATCAAAACGAGCCGCACTGGCCGCCAGCATTTCCATGGGACAGCAGTTGCACCCGTAGTTGAGCGGCCAAAACGACCAGGATCTGCCCCAGTCCCAGGCTTTTTCCAGCGTGGTAACCAGAATATTGTTTTTCTGCAGGACCTCGGTATCTCCCATGGCATTATCCTTTACTAGTGCCATTCCAAAGCCCCCTCCTTCCATGCGTACCACAAGGCAATTACGAGAATGGTAATAAAGATCAGCATTTCTACAAAAGCAAATAGCCCCAGCATCTGAAATTTTACCGCCCAGGGCAATAAGAACACCACTTCTATATCAAAGGCTAAAAATATCAGCGCATATAGAAAGTAGTTGGGTTTGAAACGTATCCAAGTTGGCCCGATGGTATCAACACCACATTCATAAGGAACCAGCTTTTTGTCGTCCGGGTCAACTTTGGGTTTGGCTCGCAACATCCAGGCGGCCACCATCGCTCCTACCGGAAAACATACCGTCAAAAGCAGGAAAATACCGATGGTAGCGGAGTGTGATAGCATCTCAACAGACCTCCCTTAACCAAAACTAGATATTTAAGCAATGTAGATTTCGGTATTATAAATGTTATTTTATAGATAACATTTTTTCATAATAACAGATGAAGGGCGAAATGGGAATCGAGTTGGTCGTTATTCTTTGCACAATGGCGGGCTTTTCCCATTACTGATACATCCCTTACTAAGTCTGAGCTACGTCCGTGTTTGTGATTTTTATTACAAATTCATTGTAGCCTATTTTGCTAGAATTAGGGACGGTTTTTAGTATTAAATTTAACTATGAGGGGATAAATAATTCTTACATATGCCCCATAACTGTTATCTGTCCCCCTATCAGGAAGGTTTGATCAATTATGAGTAAATACCAGTACTGTCCGCTCTGCAGTCACCCCCTGGAAGTCGGTTGGGTGGAATCCCGCCACCGCAGTTTTTGTCCGCACTGCCATTTTATTCACTACGAAAATCCCCTGCCCACTGTGGTCGCTCTCGGTTTGCTGGATGAGCAAGTATTGCTGATCAAAAGAGGTATGCCACCTCGCCAGGGATTATGGACTCTGCCTTCGGGATTCATTGAAAAAGGTGAGAGTCCCGAAAATGCCTGCCTGCGCGAATTACTGGAGGAAAGTGGCATGACCGGGAGTATCCAGCAACTCCTAGGAGCCTACCATGCTGATTCCGCCCTTTATGGCGACCTCATAAGTTTGGTTTATTATGTCCAACTTCATCCCGGTCATCCGGTAGCAGGAGATGATGCCGCCGATGCAGCCCTGGTACCGATCAGCCAAGTCACGGATCTGGGTTTTGCATCCTTCAACCATGCCTTCCAGCAGTTTATGGCTAGTCGGAAGATCCGAGATTGCTGAAAAATGGAGTTTTAGAGCATGAAAATAATGCACGTTAGAGATTGCCACGCGCTACGCGCTCGCAATGACAGCTTTCTTGTGTCATCGGCCGTTGCCTACAATACGCTAAATAGGACTAGTTGTCATTCTGAGATGAGATCGAAGAATCTTTACTGGTAACAGAGGAAAAGATCCTTCGGTAGTTCCTACCTCAGGATGACATGAAAAAGGAATCTTTCGGTAGAAGTGGCAGGTTAAAATGCAAGAGGAGCAAGATGTGGAAAAGGTGTCATTCTGAGACGAAGTCGAAGAATCTTTACTGCTAATAGAGGGAAGATCCTTCGGTCGTCACTCCCTCAGGATGACATTTTAGATGTCGGGTTGTGTAATGCTCCTTTGGGGCGCAGGCAGAATGGCGGATCCCATCTGAAAGTTTGTCCTGTCACTCTGAGGCGCAGCCGAAGAGTCTTTACTGGGGCTTGAGGGCAAGATCCTCTGGTAGTTCCTACCTCAAGATGACAATTTGTGTATCCTAAAAGACAATTCTGTACACCTTTTCCCACCACTTCTCATACAATTGCATAGGAGTACATTGTAAAGGATTGATCAGGTGCGCTCCTTCAAAAAGCCTCCGTATTATTATTTTGGCGGTCGCATCCTGAGACTGAAGTTTCCTCTTATGGAGGGTAATGACGTCAGAGTGTTACAGTGCCTATTAAACCTAGCCCCTCCTGGGATGGTCAACAAACCAGTACCAGTGGACGGAGTATTTGGTCAATCTACCCGACAGGCCGTCAAACAGTTCCAGCGCTATTTCGGGCTGCGATCTGATGGAGTGGTGACCCAGGAGACCTATTACCGTCTCGGCCATCGGATAGGCAACTATGCCCATAATGAGCCGATTTTTTCAGCCAGGTTGGCGGGAAACGGTACCCGCGGCCCAGATGTGACCGTTTTGCAAAACCGTCTGGCCTCTTGTCGATGTACCCGTATGAATCGGCCTGCTAATGGGCGCTTCGACTTGGCCACCGAACAAGCTCTATCTTATTTTCAGAGTTACTTTCCCGGGGAGTTAAAAGTTGATGGAATAGCCGGGCCTGAGGATTACGACAAACTAATATGCTGGTGCCCACTGGGAGGCCGTAATTTGCGCAAAGGTCGCCATGGGCTGGATACATACTTGTTGCAATATCTCCTCTACCAACTTCACTACTATAACAAGACACCAGATGGCTTCTTTGATCAGCGTACCGAAAAGGCCCTGCTTAGTTTTCAAACTGATGCTGGCCTTACCGCCGATGGCATAGTAGGCTGTAAAACCTATCTGGCTCTAGGCAGCAGTAGCCCTTTTCCGAATCACCGTTATTTCTACCGGGCTGGCCATCAGGACAGTGTGGCTCAAATAGCCCAGCTCTTTAATAAGAAACGCGAGGATATCATCAAGAGTAACCAGTTGATCGGGCCAGATTATGCTATTGAGCCGGGTCAGCTGCTGGTGATACCGCCTCCCCTGACCTTTCATCTGTCCATTAAAGGAGATACGCTGGCAAGTATTGCCCATCAATATGCCATTCCACCGGAAGATCTCTACCGGGCTAACCCCTGGTTTCCATCCGGCACCCTTTGGCCCGATGATATGGTGGTGCTGCCCAGACACCGTTCAGATGGAAACGGTTCCATTATGTACCTGGAGCAAAAACACCAGCAGTCCAAACTGCAACTGCTGGATCTCCAGAATTTCAGGGTCACCACCCTGATCGATGCAAACATCGACCCTCCCGCCCGGCTTTTTGCCTCATCGGATCATCGCAAAGCGGCTGTTTTAGAATATGATCGTTCCGAACTCAAAATTTATGACCGCCTCAGTAATACCCTCCGCTCATTTCCACTGGCAGATCAGGCCCAGTATCTGAGTTGGTCACCGGATAACCATAAACTAATAGTTGATGGCACTCTGATAATCAGTTCCACTAATGCTCAACCTCGTTTTAAGCTGGAGTGTACTATGGGACAATGGCTGGCTGACAGCCATACCATCCTATATCGCCAAGGTAAATATCATCTGCGCAAAGTCCATAGTGAAACCGGGCGAGATCAGGAAGTATTGTCACTGCCCGGTGAAGATATAGTAGGTTTTCATGTGGACGCGGCCGGCCATCAATTAGTAGTATTCAGCCAACCTCCGCCCAACCGTACAACTTTGACCTATTATTATAACTTGATTACGGGTGAATTGACCGAATTGGGCTGCCATGATCATAAAGCCGTCTGGTCTGATAACGGGGAACTTTTATTGCTCATGGCAAGGGATTATTATGGCGAATTTTTCCCCTGGTTCTATCAGCGGTTGCATCTTCATGCACCAGCATCACCGGGAGAGGAATTAGACTATCTGCAGGCCAAAAGCGGTGCGATCTCCCCCGGCTGTTTTTCTCCCGACCGTCAGTTTTATGTCTTGACTCTGGCGATTCCCCGTCTCTTCTATTCGCTGCCGGAACAAGCCGGTGATCTCTTCATAAAACGTATCGGTTCCCGAACAATTACCCAAATTACTCTTAACCAGACTGTCAGCGACCCGGTCTGGATAGACAAATGATTAACGTTTCGGTCGCAAAAAGCTATACTTACAAGAGAAAATACTGGGAGGACAGTGCAATGAGTATACGAAGGGATTTTTTCGAGAATGCTACGGAGCTATTGACCCAGCTTCCCCGGGGAGCCTTTCTTTCCGTTCGCGCCAATGGTATAGCCAATACCATGACTATCGGCTGGGGAATGATGGGGTTCATATGGAGAAAGCCCATTCTAATGGTGATGGTAAGATTTTCCCGTCATACTTATGGTCTAATGGAAGCTTCTGATACCTTTACGGTCAGCTTTCCCAGTTCCGACCAATATAGGGAACTGCTGGCTCAGGTGGGCCAGCTATCCGGACGGGATATAGACAAATTCAAGGATCTGCATATCCCGATCCAGGAAGCTCAAACAGTTGATGGACCAGTCATAGACAACTGCGGTCTGACAATAGAGTGCCGCACCTTGTATAAACAAGCCATGAATCCTGACGATCTGGATGAAGAGATCCGCACCAACTATTACGCTGATGATGACTACCATATGCTCTATTTCGGGGAGGTCTTGGCTTGCTACCACAATGATCAGGGCTGATAAGCCTGTTCGGGTCGGCACGGAGACCGACCCCTACTAGCCCAGACCATGGGGAGGGTATGCAAGGATGCAAGAGGGGACGGTTCTTTCTGTCATTTTCCTATCCAGATCCAAGTTTAATTACTTGCCCTGCAAAATGACAGAAAGAACCGTCCCCTCTTGCATCTACTCAATGGGGCTGGGGATCTGAGTTTCCGGGTCAGGTGCAGGAAGATCTTCTCCCGATCCTGATTCTGCCGGAGGCGTTTCTGTCTCAGGTGTTTCCGCATCTGCATCGCCCTCAGTTACTCCCTCTTCCTCCTCTTCGGATTGATCTCCTGGCTCAGTAACATATCCTTCCGGGCCCGTACCTGCCTCGGTATCGACCACCTCCGAAGGGTCTTCGGTCACCTCAGGCGGTACTTCCTCTTCTAACATCTCGTTGGTGACCGGTTCTTTGGCCGGCTGTACCCAGTGGGGCGGATCCTGAGCTACATCATAGGTTTTCCCAGCAAACAAATCATCCAGGATGCCTTTGGCTATATCAGCATCTGCTTCCCAATAACTAGCCCCAGTCTTCGGGTCTGTGAAGGGATAACCCGGCAGAGTCTGAGTAACTATGCCCGATACATCAAATTCCCGAGCTACCTGCATCATGAACAGCATATCGGAGGCCGGGATATTGGTATGTATATGTTTACTTAGTTCCGGAACTAGTTCCGGCAGCTTGGTGATGATGGAAGGTCTAAACATCTCCTGAGCCAGTGCACTCACAAATTTTTGCTGACGTACAGTGCGACCAATATCAGCCGTTGGCCCGCCCCGGTATCTAACATAACTGAGTGCTTGAGCTCCATTGAGGCGCTGCGGGCCGGATGACAGATTGATACTCAATTTAGGATTGGGATCGTAATGGGTCATGGCTGTTTCAACATCTATGTTGACCCCGCCCAGAATGTCAATTATCTTCTCAAACCCACCAAAATTGGTTATCACATAATAGTCAATACGGGTGTCCAACAGCTTTCCAGCTACCTTACAGGCTTCTTCCGGCCCTTTGAGAACGTTGACACTGTTGATTTTATCGTAACGATTGGCGGAAACTTGTACCCTGGTGTCCCGTGGTATCCAGACCATCACCACCTGCTTGGTTTTACGGTCAATGCTAGCTACGATCATAGTATCGCTGCGCGAGTTCTGCTCTGCATTACGGGCATCAATGCCCATCACGAGAATATTTACCGGCTTGCCCTTCTCCACCTTTTTCACTACCGATGACTGGGTGAAGAAACCCGCCAACAGATTGCCAACTAAAAAAAACCCGGCAAAAACCAGGAACAAAACTGCCAATCGGCGCAATTTATAATTGGGCCTTGCCATGCCATCAATCTCCTCAATACATAAAAATCCAACTCATTTTACATCTTGCCGCCAGGACTGTCCAGGCAATTCAACGGACATTTTACAGTAATTTATCGATCGTTTCTAACAATTTTTCTACACCGAATCCGGTATGAGCAGATACATTTATCCCGTCACCGTCCAAAACCATGTCCGGATCCAAAAGGTCGCTCTTATTGAACACTACCAGAATCGGTTTAGGCCCTACCTTTAGATCCTCCAGAACTTCTTCCACTACGGTCATCTTATCTAAATATAAAGGATCAGCCCGATCTACCACATGCAACAGAAGATCTGCTTCCACGGTCTCTTTCAGAGTAGAACGAAAGGCGGCCACCAGATGATGGGGCAGTTGGTTGATAAATCCTACTGTATCGCTAAGCAACACCTCACGTCCCGAAGGCAGTCTCACTTTGCGGGTGGTAGTGTCCAGGGTCTGAAACAATCGTTGGTCGGCGGCTACCTGGGCCTGACCGCTACTATGAGCCATACTGCATATAGTATTAAACAGTGAGGACTTCCCCGCATTGGTATAGCCCACCAGAGAGGCTGTTTTCAAACCCTGCCGTTGGCGGCGCTGACTGTGCAGCTGTCTGGTTTTCTCTACTTTTGCCAACTGGCTTTTGATGTCTTGAATTCGCTTACGAATATAGCGCCGATCCAGCTCCAATTGCTGTTCCCCGGCCCCTCTTAACTTGCTGCCTCCCCCCAGACGACTCATAGCCCGCCCCCGTCCGGTCAGTCGAGGCAGTTGATATTGTAGGGAAGCCAGTTCTACCTGCAGTTTTCCCTCATGGGAATGAGCCCGCTGTTTAAATATCTCCAAAATCAGCATGGTACGGTCTACCACAGGTATTTCCAGAGCTTGTTCCAGGTTACGGATCTGCAGAGGGCTCAAATCGAGGTTGAATATCACCTGATCTGCTTCCAGCTCGTCCACAAGATGCTTAAGCTCAGTCAGCTTTCCTTTACCTATACAGGTAGCCCGATCCGGTCGGTAACGCGGCTGAAGCATGACCATTACCAGATCCAGCCCAGCTGCTTCGATTAGGCCTTTCATCTCCTCAAGATCAGGATCGTATTCCTGTTTTTCTGCTCCCGAACCTATTCCTGTCAATATGACCCTGTCCAAATTATTCCCCTTTCTCCATAGCGGCTCACATCTATGAGAGTTTTGCACAATTACCTTTTCTGGATTACGATTGTAACTTATTAAATATCGTCCTGAGCAATAGCGACGGATCTACCCCATTTATCAGACTCTTCGCTAGCCCTCAGAGTGACAATTATCGAGGATTTATAAATTATGAAATCCTACTATCGGTAACCAGCGGGATTTTCCTTGGTGAAAAAATCTTTATCATCTCTGTTCAGGTCTTCGTTGGCCCACCGGCGCAACTTCACTTTGACCATGTGCAGAGCCACCATCAGCCCCATTATCATTATGATCCACACCCCCACCGGTATCATCTCCACCAAGAGTATCCCTCCCCTGGTAGTCTATGATACCTACGCAAGTTCGGGGACGATTCTTCCACTTGCGCATGTCATCCTGAGGGAGGAACGACCGAAGGATCTTTCCCCCTGGTTCCAGTCAAGGTTTTTCGGCCAGGCCTGATAATGATACGTTTTCGATTTTCTCGAAGGCTCGTTACTCGCTGGCTTGGTTGGCCTCTTCCCACTGTTGGTTGATCTGCTCCCAGTGTTCAAAAGCCTGCTCATAGTTTTCCATTAGTTCCTGGTACTCTTTTCCCAGGCGGGTAGCGGCTTCAACATCCGCGAAAAGCTCCGGATCGGCCAGATCTCTTTCCACTTCATCAATGCGCTTCTCTAACCCTTTCAGCATTTCCTCGGCTTGCTCCTTGGCCCGGTTGAGCCGATTCAGGTTACGTTGCAGATCCTTGATACGATGACGATGCCGTTGCTGATCAGTGGTTGGCTCACCAGCATTCTCAACCCTATTGACCTCCTCCTGCTGCTGGGCCCGGCGAGCTCGATAGTCAGTGTAATTGCCAGTATAGCTGACCAGGGCTTGATCTTCAAATACCAGCACTCTACTGGCCAAACTGTCAATCAAACTGCGGTCATGGGAGACTATTAGCAGGGTACCTTCGAATTGGCTGAGCATATCTTCTACTACCAGGCGGCTTTCCATGTCCATATGGTTAGTAGGCTCGTCCAGCACCAGAAAATTGGCATCGGTCAGCAACAGTTTCAATAAAGCCAGGCGGGCTCGTTCCCCACCGCTCAGATCCTTGATCTTCTTGAAAACATCGTCTCCGCTAAATAACATACGCCCCAGCATAGTGCGGGCTTCTTCTATTGTACAGTCACCGTGATAGACTAAATCATCCAGAACACTCAGTTCAGGATTTAACCCTTCATGTTCCTGGGCAAAATAGCCCAAGTATACTTTACTGCCCAAGCGGCACTGACCTGCATCTGCTTCTTCCTCACCAACGATTATTTTCAGCAGAGTGCTTTTGCCACAGCCATTGGGCCCTATCAAAGCCACCCGCTCGCCCTTGCGCAAGAGAAGATTCACCTCGGAAAACAGAGGATGAGCGGGGTACTTCTTGGACAGGCCGCTGATAGTCAGAACATCCTGTCCGCTTTCCACCTTGACCTGCATATCCCAGTTACCTATGACCGCATTCTGGCCTGGATGCTCCAGCCTTTTTAGCCGCTGCAGCTGGCTTTGTCTGCCCCGAGCCTGACGTGCTTTGATCCCCGCCTTGTAGCGGCGAATAAATTCCTCGGTCGCCTTGATTTCTTCCTGCTGCTTTAGGTAAGCTTTTTCCATCGCTGCCAGGCGCACCTGTTTTTGCGCCATAAAATCAGTATAATTGCCCAGATATGAGTGCAGTTCCCCTCTATGCAGATCAAGAATGCGGCTAACCACCCTATCCAGAAAACGCCGGTCATGGGAAACCACCAGGATACTACCCGGATAGCCGCGCAAGAACTCTTCCAGCCATTCCAGGGAAGCCAAGTCCAGGTGATTGGTAGGCTCATCCAACAGCAAAATATCCGGTTCCTCCGCCAGAAGCCGGGCTAGAGCTACACGGGTCTTTTGTCCGCCGCTGAATCCGATTATATCTCGATGGTATTCACTTTCCCCAAAGCCCAGCCCGGTAAGGATCCGCCTAGCAGTAGTTTCACAGGCAAATCCATTGGCCCGCTCATATTTTTCGGTCACTTGAGCATAACGTTTCATGACACCGTCTAAATCCTTACCGTCCTGCCCCATCAATAATTCCAGTGCACGCATTTCTTCTCGCATTTGCAGCAGACTGCCATAAGCACCCATAACTGTCTCCCAGGGGGTGGAATCCGGCGGATAATGCGGAGTTTGCTCCAGGCAGGCCACACGGCATTGGGCCGCAATAGAGATTTCCCCACTATCAGGCGAAACCTCTCCGGTTATACATTTCAATAATGTGCTCTTGCCAGATCCGTTCACACCCACCAGACCGACTCGTTCACCTTTATGGAGAGCAAAACTCACATCGGTCAGGATGGAACGGCCACCATATTCCTTATTAATCTTCTGCGCCTGCAGTACCAGCATTCTATTCAGCTCCAAATTTCCTTGATCCCCATAATTATAGGCCAGTTTCCCGCTTTACGTAAATGGGAGGTGACTGTTCGCCCGATGCACATATCTAGTAATTATTTTCAGCCGACTGTAAATACTAACAAGGTAGTCTAAGCAAAGGACGTATGTGGAGTGGATTTCTGGCGCAGTTTTAGACCCGGTCAATGGATGCATGAAATAGATGTACGTGATTTCATTCAGAAGAACTATCACCCTTATGAGGGAGATGCCTCTTTTTTGTCGCCTCCCACGGAGCGCACCTCCCGTTTATGGAAAAAATGCTCTTCCCTGCTGGCCGAAGAGCGAAAGCGCCAAGGTGTATATGAAGTCGATCCGGACATCCCACTGAATATCACCAGTCACCCGCCCGGCTATATTGACCGCGACTTGGAAGTGATCGTGGGACTGCAGACCGATCAGCCGTTGAAACGAGCCATTCAGGTTTATGGAGGGCTGCGTCATGCCGCCAACGCCTGTAAAGCTTATGGGTATCAAATCAATCCTCAGGTAGAAGAGTTCTTTGCCAAACACCGGCGCACTCATAATGAAGGAGTCTTTACCGTCTATACCCCGGAAATGCGTTTAGCCCGTAGCTCCGGCATCATCACTGGCTTGCCCGACTCCTATGGACGGGGACGAATCATCGGTGACTACCGGCGTATTGCTCTTTATGGAGTCGACCGGCTTATTGAGGCTAAAGAGTTGGATCGCCGCTTGACCAGTCCCCAGATGACCGATAGTGTTATCCGGTTGCGGGAAGAACTCTACGACCAGATCCAGGCCTTAAAAGAACTGCGGGAGATGGCTCTAAGTTACGGCTTCGACATCTCTCAGCCAGCTTCTGATGCTACTCAGGCTGTACAATGGCTGTACTTTGGTTTCCTGGCCGCAATTAAAGAACAAAATGGTGCCGCCATGAGCCTGGGCCGGGTTTCTACCTTCCTGGACATATATATTCAAAGAGACCTGCAAGAAGGAGTTCTGACCGAAGCCCAAGCCCAGGAACTGATCGATCAGCTGGTCATCAAACTGCGTCTGGTTCGTCATCTGCGCACTCCTGGCTACGGCGACATATTTGCCGGAGATCCTAACTGGGTTACCGAAGCCCTGGGCGGATTAGGGGTGGATGGACGTCCTCAGGTTACCAAAACTACTTACCGAATGTTGCACACCCTGGAGACTCTGGGGCCCTCTCCCGAGCCAAATCTAACTGTACTATGGTCCCAGCAACTACCCCGTCCTTTTATGGAGTACTGTGCCCATCTTTCCATCCAAACCAGTGCGATCCAGTATGAAAATGATGATGTCATGCGTCCCTATTACGGAGACGATTACGGCATTGCCTGCTGTGTATCCGCCATGCGCATGGGCAAAGAAAGCCAGTATTTTGGAGCCCGCTGCAATCTTGCCAAACTGTTGCTTTATGCCCTCAACGGGGGTCGGGATGAAATGTCCGGTGAGCAAGTAGGGCTGGAAATGCCCATATACCCAGATGAGGTCCTTGATTATGACCAGGTCATGCATCGCCTGGACAAGCAAATGGACTGGCTAGCCAGGTTGTATGTCAATACTATGAATATCATTCATTACATGCATGACCGCTATTCCTATGAACGCATCGAACTAGCCTTACACGACACAGACCTGACCCGCTTCATCGCCTTCGGTATAGCGGGACTCTCCGTAGTAGCTGATTCATTGAGTGCCATCCGCTATGCTCAGGTAAAACCTCTACGAGATGCGAGCGGCCTCATAACCGATTTTGAGATCCAAGGTGACTTCCCCAAATTTGGCAATGATGATGACCGAGTGGATATGATAGCGGTAGATGTGGTCAAGACCTTTATGCGCAAACTGCGCCGCTATCCTAGCTATAAAAACTCCCTGCACACCCTGTCTATTTTGACCATTACTTCCAACGTGATGTACGGCAAACATACCGGCACTACCCCTGACGGGCGTAAACGCGGCGAACCTCTGGCTCCCGGAGCCAACCCCATGCATGGACGGGAAGAGCATGGCGCTATCGCTGCCGCCAATTCAGTGGCCAAACTGCCCTATGGATTTGCTCGCGATGGAGTTTCCTATACCTTTTCTATTGTCCCCAATGCTCTGGGTACCGATGACCAGGAACGCATTAACAACCTGGTTGGTTTCTTGTACGGATACTTTGCCCAGGACGCTCACCATATAAATGTAAATGTTCTCAATCTGGACACTCTGCGCGAGGCTATGGAGCACCCCGAAAAATACCCGGATCTAACCATTCGCGTGTCCGGTTATGCCGTACATTTCACCAAGTTGAGCCGGGAACAACAGGAAGAAATCATTGCCCGTACTTTCTACAAAAGGATGTAGCTGGTATGGGAAGGATCCATTCTATCGATACCTTCAGCACAGTAGATGGCCCAGGTATCCGTACGGTTATTTTTCTCCAGGGCTGTCCCCTGCGTTGCCAATACTGCCACAACCCAGATACATGGTCAGCTGCTAGCAAGGCCGCCCATGACTATACGGCTAATGATCTAATGAAAATCATTCGCCGCAGCATTCCCTATTTTCAGGCTTCGGGGGGCGGCGTAACAATTTCCGGTGGCGAGCCGCTGCTGCAGGCTGAATTTGTGAAAGAACTGTTCACCGCCTGTCAGGCTGAGCAGATATCCACAGCAGTGGATACTTCTTTGTACGTTACCACCACCAGGCTGCAAGAAGTATTGCCGGTAACTGATCTGTTTCTGGCCGACATAAAGCATATGGATTCGGAGAAAAGCCTAGCAATCACCGGGCTGGGTAACCAGATGAACATTGAAAATCTCCGTTATATCAACGATCACCAGACTCGGATCTGGATCCGTTATGTTATTGCCGCCGGTCTAAGCGATGATCCTGAAGATGTCACCGCTCTGGCCTATTTTGTTAAGACTCTGGATAGCGTGGAGAGAATTGACCTTTTGCCCTACCATGCTCTGGGTGCCCATAAGTGGGATCTGTTGGGGCTGGATTATAAACTGCACGAAATCCAGCCCCCTTCGGCCCAACAAATGAATGATCTGGCGCAAATAGTTCGTTCCATCACCGACAAGCCGGTATACTGGCAGTAATGCCAATAATGGTATTTTCACAGCAATTATTTTAGACGCAGATTAACGCTGATTTATATGATTATTATTCTGGCAATTGTTTTATCGTCGCAATCTACGTTTATTTGCGCCGTGCTATAGATTGCTCAGTCCCTGCCGCTCCTCTCAACCTAAGACATTTTCCCGTAGCAACTGTAATCGGTACTACTTGTGAAGGAGCAATGGCGATAGGAAAACAGTGTAGCGGAAACTTAAGTTTCCGCTACGTGACTACTCTGAACGTCCCTTGTCTACCCCTTTAGTTATTACTTCGCTCCTTCTCTTATATATTCAACCGCTTCGGCATCCAGATAATCCCTCTCCTGTAATAAATCAAACACGTTTTGATTATAAACGCTGATGGAAAATGGATAATGCCTATCCCTAAAGCGATTATAGGAAGGCAGATGGGGGTATTCCACCTGCATGTCAACATTGGCACAAGTCAGGTATTCGGACTCGAACATCTGGTAATCTGACATCTCCAGATAGTCAGCTTGGACAGCCTCTAAGAAGGCAGCTCGATCCGCCGGTTGTATTTCGACCGGTTGTCTTTCTATTAACTCTGCCATAGGACGAGTGGCTTCGATAGTCGCTTGAGGTAGCTTCTTTTCCCAATCTGCATAGTGTTTTACATGGAAGTTAACATCCAGGTAGCGAATGTCCTCGACCTCGATATCCAGAACCGCTGCCTTTTTGCTGCGTTCTTCCGGACTGCTGATGATAGCCATAAGTTGATCCAGCATCTGCTGATCAGACTCATCTTGCGGATACAAGGGCAATATGACTGGGAAACTATAGTACTGGATGTCACCACTGTCCAGACGATAGGCAAAACAAATGTAATAGTGTCTTAAATTCTCCGAATCAATCAATCGTTCCTGATAGCGTTGCCGGTATTCATCACGAATATCCGACATATTATCAACCATATAGCTATGCAGACTGTAAATAGCCTCTATACTGGCATCGCTTTTGTAGATACCCGAGGTTATCGCCCACAGACTTCTCATCTCTTCCGGGCTGAGATTCTCCATGATCGGATAATTGTAGCCATCAGAGTTAGAATCTCTTTCCAGGTTCAGCGGCGTTCCATAAGCGATCGCCATGGAATCAGGCATATTGATAATTTGATCCAAATACACCCGGCTACGGTCGGCTTTCAGAAGCTGCATATTGATATGACTAATGCTATTGTGGGAAAAGGCAACTGCCTCTACCCGGTCAGCATCTGGCAGGCGTGAAGCGTAGCCATACCAGTCATTATAGACTGATACACTGGCCAAAACGAAGATTAGGGCATAAACCACGAAACCCCGATAGTTTTTCCAGACCCGAAAGGTCTTCTGCATCAGCATTTCAGCAACAAAATATCCGATCATTCCTGCCAGCAAGTATAGGATCACCGCTACCTCGAAATTTGTTTCTAGATTGAACAGCTCTAACAAAAAAGTACCGAAAGCTAAACTGCTGCAGAAGGTGACTCCATACTTAAACACCGGGTTCAACTGCCGGATAGCTATAACATCGCCGGCGTTTTCCATTTTGCGTCGCTGATACAACTGGTAAGCCAGCCAGGTCAAAACTAAAGCCGCCAGCAGATAAGCGCCCCACACTCCCCATTGCATATTATTGGCACTGTATAGATTGCCGGCATAGGCGATAGGGGTGGCTACTTCAAAAATATACCCCCCATAGTTGAAAACCCTATAGCTATAACCGTACAAGAACATGGCTAAATTGCCTTTAACCAGAACCTCCAGACCTATCAGCAAAAAGTTAGCTATGCCATAAAAAACCAGATGGGCAATAATATTCCCAGTCATTAAACCCATGGTGACAGCCAATGAGTATAGCAGAAGAGTAAGTACAGCAAATATTAACAACCACACCAATAAAGGTACTATTTCCAACATGCCATAACCTAACCCCAAGCCCAGCAAACCGAGGAACAAGAGCAATAATGGGATCATAATCATAAATAAGCCCGACAGATAATTGCTGAAAAACACGGTTTTCCTATTGAAGGGCAGAGCATTGATCATGGCTGTAGAGCGGGAATTATGCATATAGGCAAAAACCGCTGCCGCCGCTAAGATACTGAAGAGAGCAACCAGCATAACCAAAACTCCCGATGCCCGATAGATGAGATTAGTAAAATAGTGGGGTTCCAAGACCAGATAATCAGGGATAGAACTGGCAACACCATAGCCAAACAGCGCCATCCCAATTAGGTAGGCTGCCAGGATCGGCCAGAAGCGTTGCATATTCTTGTAGAAGAGGGCTTTACTAAATGATAGCCGTGCTGATTTCATAATCTAACCCTCCCAACTCATAAATAAAGATTTCTTCCAAAGACAGCGGCAGAACATCCAGCATCAAAGGCTGCAGAGCCGCGGCTTGCTGCAAGACCCGTTCCCTTTCGCCGCGCACCACTAGCTGTACCACACTGCCTACCCGGTTATCAGCCAAAACGTTCAGGCTGCTAAAATCCGGTGCCTCACCGTGAAAGCCCATCTGCAGCTTGAAAATGTTGTTCTGCAGTTCATCCAGGCCCCTTTCCAGAACAACCTCACCTCGATGCAAGATACCCACATGATCACAAACGTCTTCCAACTCTCTTAAGTTGTGCGAGGAAACAAACACCGTGGTCTGACGTTCCGCTACATCCTGAAACAGCAGGCTCCACACTTTACGGCGGGCTACCGGATCCAGACCATCCATAGGTTCATCCAGCACCAGGACGTCCGGCATCATGCTCAGCGTCAGCATAAAAGCGGCGTGTTTTTTCATGCCCCGGGAGAAACGCCGCAGCGCTCTTTTATTATCCAGGGAAAAGACAGGCAAGAGCTTCTGCCAGCGCTCCATGTTAAACTCTGGATAGACCCGGCGATAGAAACTAACCATATCATCGAGATTATCTTGCGGGAAAAAGTAGATATCGTCAGGTATGTAAGCAACGCGTTTTTTCACAGCCGGATTATCGTAGACTTCCTCATCTTCAATTCTAATCGTGCCCTGATCAGGAATCAGTATGCCCACCATGTGTTTGATCAAGGTGGTTTTGCCGGAACCGTTAGGCCCGACTATCCCATATATCGATCCTTTAGGCACATTGATACTGACGTTATTTAATGCTGGAAAACCATCAAAGGTTTTGCACAGACCTTGAACTTCGATCATAAACCGATTCAACCTCCCCTTCCTTAAAAATCACAGTTTATCCAGATGAGATTTGATTTCTTCTTTGGATATGCCCAAATAGACCAGTTCCCGGGACAACTTCAGAACCTCGTTTAGTAAGGCTTCGATTTTCCCCGGGTTCTTTCCGATAACCACTGCCGCCACAAAGGTACCTTTACCGGTCACCTGATATACATAGCCCTCTGCCTCCAACTCGCGATAAGCTCGTTGGATGGTATTAGGGTTGATAGCCAATATTTGAGCCATCTCCCGCACCGAGGGAATCTTTTCATCTGGTTCTAATACGCCACGAATAATGAGATTCTTTAACCCTTCTTTCACCTGTTCAAAAATAGGCTGAGGGTTTTTGGGGTCAATATTGATAATAGTAATCACCCCCTTAATGTCATTTAGTGTATTAAGTGTACTATGTGTCTTAATACGCGTCAAGCGCCAAAATGACACCTGACCCCGTAATTGTGCGTACACCATACTTGCGCTCATTGTGTTACGATATATGAAAACATTCTTGATTGGAGAGGTGAAAAAGAATTGACGGATAAGAGCCCTTTTAATCTTCAAAACACGGTCATGAATACCTTGGGGATTGAAATAGTGGAGTATACCCCTGAAAGGGTGGTGGCCACCATGCCGGTCACACCCAAGACTCATCAGCCCTTTGGGATCATGCATGGCGGTGTATCAGTGGTGATAGCTGAAACGGTGGCTTCAGCAGGCAGCTATCAGTTTATTGATCCCAAGACCCAACAGGCAGTGGGACTGGAGATCAATGCCAATCATATACGCAGTCAAAGAGATGGCATCGTCAAAGCGATCGGAACTCCAGTGCATATCGGACGCGCCACTATCATCTGGGATATCCGCATATATAATGAAGAAGAAAAGTTGGTGTGCATTTCCCGCTGTACTATGATGGTAATACCAGCTAGCTAATAGTAGCCTAATTGATTTTTCTCCCGGTAACCTAAAACGGCCGATATCATCTGAGCAGCATGCAACACATCGGCCTGGCAGGCTGCCAGGGTATTTTCATTTACAACCTCTTCTCTAGGTCCCGACACACTGATAGCAGCTACTATTTCTCCGTTCGCTCCAAAGATAGGCGCCGCCACACAGCCAGTTTCCAGCAGGGCTTCGCCACGATCAATGGCATAACCCTGCTGACGGATGTTGTTCAATTCCTGTTTGAAGCGCTCAATGTCAGTGATGGTGTTCTTCGTTATCGGCATCAGTGGCTCGTTCTGAAGATACTCCTCTATTACCTGCGGTGTTTGCCAGGCCAGCAGGACTTTGCCCACACCAGTGCAATAAGCAGGAATACCGGCTCCTACTCGGGGAGCCATGACACCGCTGCCTCCGCTGCGGGTACTGACCACCAGGATCGCCATGCGGCCGGCATAGATAGCCACGTGTACGGTTTGTTTGTAGCGATCTACCAGTTGGCGTACCATTGGTTCCGCTGCGGTCGTCAGTTTTATATTGCCGGAATAAGCCATGCCTAGTTCGAAAACCTTGACACCTAGGCGGTATTTACCGTTCTCCCCCAGATACAAAAAATTTTCCTTTTCCAGGGTCTTGACCAGTCCATGCACGGTGCTTTTCGGCAGTTGCACCTCCTGACTGATCTCGGTAATGCCCCATTCCTGTTTCTCCCGGCTGAAAAGGGCCAGGATGGATAAGGCTCGCTCCACCGACCTGCTCATTATAGATCCTCTCCTAATTATCGTCTGCGCAAGTTTGAGGAAGGAAGGATAAAAAGTATCGGTCATTCCGAGGCGTAGCCGAAGAATCTATTACTGATCTCAGGGGGAAAGATCCTTCGGTCGTTCCTCTCTCAGGATGACATTAAATATAGCCATCCCCAAACTTGCGCTTTTTCTTACACGATACCTCCTGGGAGGTTTTTGGTCAACCAACCACGAATATAGTGACCTTCCGCGGCCCATGCATACCTAAGACGACCTGTAAGGCTACATCAGCGGTGCGACTAACTCCCGTCACCAATGTCCAGGCGGTTGACGACAGGCCACTGTCAAAAAGCGAAGCCAGGACATATCTATCCTTTAATATCTGATCTCTCTTTACAATACACACATAGTGATCGGGAGCATGAGATACCAACCGTTCATTAGAATGACTGTGTTCCAAAACAACCGTGCCGGTCTCAGCTAGAGCATATTTACATCCCGTCACCCCCAGGCCGGCTTCCACTACATAGCTGCGGTAATTTTCCCCTGGTAACTGGGCGATAGACTGTACTTGGCTTTTCGTTTGCTGACTTAGCTGCTCCCAATCAATTTCTTTTAGGTTTTCCTCATCGGTAATAACAATTTTCTGCAACTGCTCCTCTTGCACTATCTGTACAAGTCTATTCTGCACTTCATCTAGACTGCCTACTTCTTCCACCTGTGCTCCGGCAGCAGTAGCCTTACTAACAAACATTTCAACATCTCCGGAAACAATACTGGCCGGTGTACTTATAACCTCCCTGGATGATGACGGCTTAGTCCAGGTAGCGGAGTTTAGACGTTCCAAAATCATTGCCCGACTGCTCATTATCATCCCTCCTCATTCTGAGCTGCTGCTTCTGGATGAGCAACTGCTCGATCAGCAGTTTGCCTAGCTTCCTCTTGTAGTTCATCCTGCCAGCGTTGTCGGAAAGTTTTTTCCGGCATTTCAGGAAAGTCGCGACATCTGAACCACCCTGACATAGGGCCTGGCATTTGTGTTATATACCCATCCTGGCTGCGTTGATTCAAAAAGCGGCGAGCGATCTTAACACCCGCTTTATAAAGACCTGGGTTCTGCATCCCCCGTGCTAGTATCTTAAAGCCGCTACGTTCCTTTATGCATATCCGGGTTCCGCCAAATCTGTCATCACCTTTTACTTTCATCTGACGATAGTGGGTCATAATATCCAGATGAGACATTCCGGAGGGACAGACCGACTGGCACCCCCCACAAAGGGTGCAAGCTTCGTAGAGATCCCGAGTTCGATCCAGATCCATGATCACAGGCGCAATAACATTGCCTATGGGGCCAGGATAGATCCAACCATAAGGATTGGCACCTATCCGCAGGTAAATGGGACACTGGATACCACAGCGCCCGCAGCGAATGCAGCGCAGGGCATCTTTTAAGAGGGGATCTTGATAAGCGATACTACGGCCATTGTCAATGATAACTACATACATGGCTTCTGGGCCATCAACCTCTTCCGCCCGGCGCGGTCCGTTTAAGACCGATACATAACTGGTAATGGCTTGACCAGTACAGTTTCTGGTCAAGAGACCCAGTAAATGAAAAGCATCAGCAAAATTAGCGCAGACCTTTTCTATACTCATCAAGGCTACATGAACTCGGGGAGCCGAAGTGACCCAGCGTATATTGCCCTCATTTTCTACCAGCATCAGACTGCCGGTGGAAGCGATGGCCTGATTTACACCGGTAATACCCATGTCAGCTCTTTCGAATTTATCCCGCAGGTAAGTGCGCACATAGCTTACGATTTCTGTAGCCACCTCAGTATAGGGCATATCGATGTGCTGTTGCAGGACACCGGCAATTTCCTGAACCGTCATATTAATAGCCGGACCTACAATATGAAAGGGCAAGGTACCACGCAGCTGGACAATAAATTCGCCTAAATCTCCCTCATAGATCTTAACCCCGGCTTCCTTCTCCAGGAAATGGTTCAGCCCAATTTCTTCGCTGATCATTGATTTACCCTTGCTGATGGTTTTGACCTGGTGCTTCTCTACCAGGCCTTTTACCAGTTGGCAGGCTTCCTCAGCATCAGCAGCCCATAACACCTGTATGCCGTTGCGGTTAGCATTGGTCTCAAACTCTTGCAACAGTTCTGCCAGGTTATTCAGGCTGTTGGTGCGAATCTGGGCTCCTGCTGCCCGGGCCTCATCCTGAGCAGACCCATCTCCATAAGCTGTCATGGCAGTATCACATAGGTAATTGAAGACTCCCGCTACCATAACAACGAAGTCGCGTTGGGCAACTTTAGCCACTTCTATTTCGGCTACGCTCTGGAAATTTTCTGGTCGCAGATCCATTATACCCCCTCCTTTCTACACGCTTTCCGCCAGAACTTCCGCCAGATGTTTGACCTGCCGCCCGGGGTGATTACGATGCAGGTAACCACGAATGTTCAAAAGACATCCTGGATCAGATAGGACTAACAGATCAGCTTCGCTGGCCAAGAAGTTCTTGACTTTATCACCTACGATAGCTTCCGAAATATAGGGGTATTTAATGGAGAACTGTCCACCAAAACCGCAGCAGACGTGATCATCCTGCATGGGAACCAATTCAGCGCCATGGACGTTTTTCAGCAGGGTCTGGGGCTGGTGATCTATCCCCAGAGCACGGAGAAGGTGGCAGCTCTTGTGATAGGCCAATTTGCCGCTGAAGTGGGCATTAACATTTTCAATATGAGCCACATCCACTAAGAACTCTGACAGCTCATAGACTCTCTGCCCCAGCTCAACAGCTCGCCGCTGCCACTCCGGCTCATCCTCAAACAGACGTGGATAATCATGGCGAATGGTACTCACACAAGATCCCGACGGGCTCACCACGACTTCATCTTCTTCAAAAATACTTATGAAGCGGCAGGCCGCATCCCGGGCCAGGTCAAGATGCCCGGCAGTAATGACCGGCTGTCCACAGCAGGTCTGTTCTTCATGATATTGTAGGTCAAATCCCAGTCGAGCCAACAGCCGGACAGTCGACTCCCCTACTGATACCAGTACTGCATCAACCGCACACGGAATAAACAGAGAAACCTTACTCATCAAATCACTCCTTTTAGCCAGCAAGCCATTACCGGGTTTCATTACTCCTGTGAAACATTTTCATAAGCCTGAGCTAACATGATGACCGGATGAGTCACTTGCTGACTGTTGAGGCTTGCTGACAGATAGAAGCGACATACCGGACATTGGGTGATCACGGTCTGGACTTCACTGGCCTCGATCTGCTCTACCCGATGGGAGCGAATTCTCTCTGATAGATCACGGTGTTCCATAAAAAAGGTACCCGCTGCCCCGCAACATTTCTCGGGATCCGGCAACTCGCGCAGTTCAGCACCGGGAAGGTTGCCCAGAAGTTCTCGGGGCGCATCCACGACCGTAGGGGACCAGCCTCGGTGACAGGGTACATGATAGGTAAAAGAGGCGTATAAAGAAGCCGGTCTATCACTCAAACCTTGTTGTTGCAGGAAATCAGTTATTTCATAGATTTTACCGGCCCAAGCCTGGGCTTTCTCCTGGAGCGGATCCTCCGGATTCAGCATTTTACTGAATTTCTCCTTGATCATCATGCCGCAGGATGTGCAGTCGGTAATGACCGCATCCACGTTGTCTAGATCGAACAGATTCAGATTAGTGGCCACCATCTCCCGAGCGGCAGCCAGGTCTCCCTCTGCCATAGCTGGTATTCCACAGCATACCTGACCAGCAGGTATCACCACTTCCCAGCCATTACGAGTCAGCACCTGAACTGTGGCTATGCCGGTATCCGGATAGAGAAAATTGGTGCCGCAGCCCACAAAATAGGCTACCCTGCCGCGCTGCTCTCCTTGAGCTGGGATAGTCCCACTATATATCTGACTGAAGGGTTTACTGGCCAGTTGGGGCATCTCCCGGGCGGCCACACCCATCTTTTGCACCAATGAACCAGCCTTGCCCATCAAACCGGTCAGGCCTCGCTGTTGCAGCATTTTACTCATGACAAAGCTTTTTAGGCCGCCCAAGGTGCTTTTACCCGTTTCAGCACGGGCAGCAATGATTATCTCATCCACCGGGACTTTGCTGGAACAGGTCTGGGTGCAGTTGGTACACAGCAGACAGCGATCCAGTATTTCTCTGAACCGAGGAGTGGAGGGCATTGTCTTTAAGATCAACACCTGATTGATCAAATTAAGGCGGTTGCGGGCCACATGGCTTTCCAGCATATCCTCCAGGTAAACCGGACAGGTAGCCTGGCAATACCCACAGTGAGAACACTTGTTGATAATAGCCTCATAATTCTCCAGTTTCAGCATTACTGAGCCCCTCCTTCCACCCATATTTTGCCGGGGTTCATTATACCGCGAGGATCAAAAGCGGCTTTGATCCGCTTCATCAGCTCGATCTGAACCTGATCCAATTCCCAGGCCAGGTACTCCTGTTTATGAATACCTATACCGTGCTCGCCAGAAATGGTGCCGCCCAATTCCAAACCACGGCGTATCATCAATTCGATAGCCTTATTGGCTCTAGCTGCCATTTCGTCATTTATTTCAGTCTGCAGAACAGTAGGATGCATATTGCCATCACCGGCATGGCCAGCCAGCCCGATCATGATACCTACCGAAGCAGCGATTTCCTGTACGGATCTTACTAAATCCGGTATGCGACTGCGGGGTACGGTAATGTCTTCACTGGTGCACCGGTTAAAAATAGTCATGATGAGAGGGTATATATTGGACCGGGCGTTCCAGTATGACTGGGCGGCTTTCTCATCCAGGATCTCCAGCACTTCCTGGGCTTTCATATCCCGGCAGATCTCCTTGATGGTTTGAACATCACTTTCCACCTGAGCCGGAGTGCCGTCCATTTCCATCAATAAAAATGCCTCTCCATCAGTAGGCAGAGGCTGTGAGACATAATTATTCATAACGGTTATGGCTAGTTTGATCAAGAATTCCAGCATGGATGGTACCGCGCCTCGGGCAATGATCTCCGATACTATTTCTGCGGCCTGATCCAGGGTCTCACACACCACTATCACAGTTCGATGAGCAGGGGGCAGGGGCACGAGGCGAACAGTGACCCCGGTTATGATGCCCAGGGTACCTTCCGAACCGGTCATCAGATGAGTAAGGTCATAACCTACCGACTGTTTAACAAACTTGCCTCCGGTTTTGATCACGGAACCATCTGGAAGCACCACTTCCAGACCAGTAACATAGTTTCCGGTGGTGCCATACTTGACCCCCCGGGGTCCACCCGCCCGAGTGGCTACATTGCCTCCCAGAGTGCAGACGCTCATGCTCTGGGGATCGGGCGGATAAAAGAGACCTCTTTCTTCTACGGCCCGGTGGAAGTTCTGTAATACTGCCCCGCCTTCCACCTGGGCCACCATGTTGGCACGATCGATCTCCACAATGCGGTTGAGGCGCTTGGTGTCTACCACAATACCGCCTTTGACCGGGGTGGCTCCTCCCGACAAGCCGCTGCCAGCTCCCCGGGGAGTGACCGGAATCTGGTGCTCATAGGCATAAGCCTGCACCCGGGCTATTTCTTGGGTTGATGACGGCAATACCACTGCGTCCGGCAGTTGAGTCCTAAAGTAGTGAGTAGCATCATTGGCATAAGCCAAAAGGTCTTCGGGTTGGAATAACACATTGTTGTCGCCGATCAGGCGAGCTAGATCCTTGACTAATCCACTCATTATATTCCCCCCTTAGGTATAAGGCCTTTTGTTTACAGAATATTCGGACAATGAGGTTCGTAGACCCCCCTGGGGACGGTTTTCCGCCCCAGGACAGGATTGCTAAACAGCCAAACTATTGAAGCCCAGGTCGAATACTGTTTGATTCAGTTCATATACTTCACCCTTAAAACGCTGGTTCAATACCTGAACATAGTCTTCCGCCTGCAGAGGTATTTCCGGCATAGCTGTCAGTGCTCCCATCAGCAGGATGTTGGCGGCCTGAGCATTGCCGGCTTCCTGAGCCAGACGGGTGGCTTCTAATATCTGGACTGAACCACATAAATACTTGAGTTCAGCGGCAATAGCATCTATTTCCGGATAGACCGCCTCCCCGATCAATACCCCCAGGGGATAGTTGGGGCGAGGATCAAAGACTACTTTAGTGATTTTACTGGCGTATTCCCTGGCTACCCGCAAAGTCTCAATAGGTTCAAACCCGATAATGATATGGGCTTCTCCCCGGGGTATGAGGGCACTGTACTGCTTTTGAGCCGAAATACGCACATGGCTCATAACCGAACCGCCCCTCTGGGATGCTCCATAAGTCTCTCCTACCGTAGTATAGTAGCCTTTTTCCACCAGGGCAGAGGCCAGCAATTCAGATGCCAGAATATTTCCCTGGCCTCCCACACCACAGATGACCACATTAAGAGGATCTTTGCCAAGCTGCACACTCATCAGGCTTGCCCCCCTTCTACCTTTATAGCTCCAGCCGGACAGAGACTGGCACACACTCCGCAGCCGATGCAGACCACTTCGTCAATTTTGGCTTTTCCGATCTCGTAATCCCAAATATTGCCCGGACAGCCCCAGGTTTTACTACAGAAGCGCCCACAGCCGCATTCATCACCCCGGCAGAGGTCAGGATCCACCCAGACTTTACGGCGGCCTTTGGTGCGCACGGCCAAAGTGGCACAGGGTTGGCGCAGGATCAATACCTTCAGGCCTGGTTGCTTGATCAGGTCATAGACCAGCTGGGTAGTGGCTTCGATCTCATAAGGATCAGCCACCGTTACCGAGCAGCCAATGCCTTCAACAACTTTTTCTATGGAAATTGCATTGGCCGGTTTGCCCATGCAGTTGAGGGGAATACCTGGATGAGGCTGGAAACCCGTCATGGCCGTAGCTGAGTTGTCCAGGATCACAAACAGCATATTGGCATCGTGATAGCGGGCATTGACCAATCCCGGTAAACAGGAATGGAAAAAGGTAGAGTCACCGGCTAAAGCCACTACTGGCTGTTCAAATCCAAAACGACTCAGGTGTCCTAAGCCTTCTCCCATGTTAATTCCAGCACCCATACAAGCTATGGACTGCAGCAGGAAATGTCCAGCCCGATTACCACCCATGGTATAACAGCCGATATCTCCCATAACCACACCATTGCTCTCATGAATGCGCAGGGTTTGTTTCAGCAAGAAAAAGGAGGCCCGATGAGGACAACCAGCACAGAAGGTAAGATCTCTAGCTGGGATGTTGACTACAGCATCAGCCGGGACTTCACCCGTCTGGGGTGCCTGATACTCAATACCCATCAACGAGGCCAGAGCAGCAATGACCACATCCGGATTCAGTTCAAAAGACTGAGGTAGGGCACTCTTCTGATAACGCCCATATAGGCTCACATTTAGCCCTGGATTGTGAGCGATGACGTTGGCCACGTTTAATTCCAATACCGGATCCACTTCCTCCACTACCAGTACCCGGCTAGTCTTCTCCAAATATCTAAGCACAAACTTTTCCGGCAGAGGGTAAGTAGTCCCTAGTTTTAAGATTCCGACCCGATCACCCAGTTTAAGAGCATCTACTGCCTCCACACTATACAGCCAACCAGTACCGGAAGTGACTACCAACAGCTCAGGCTCTTCCGGTCCGGTATACCAGTTGAAGGGGTTTTCCTCAAAGGCAGCCTGAGCCTGATCCAGTTTGGTAAACTGGAGGTCGTGAAACCAGTTTATGGATATCAGTTTATCCCACTCCCCGATGGGCAAAGGTTGACTAGGACTGGCTGGCAGTTCTCCCAGGGTGACATTGCCGCGGCCATGGCAAATACGGGTAACACTGCGCACCATAACCACTTGCTGCAATTGCTCTGACAGTTCAAAAGCATAGATCATCATGTCTTTGGCTTCCTGGAAAGTAGCCGGTTCCAGCATTGGTATCCCGGCAGCTCGAGCTTGATGACGGGAATCAAATTCATTGGTACTGGAATGAGCATTGGGATCATCGGCTACCAGTAAGACAACGCCGCCTTTGCAACCTGACAGACCGGCGGTATGGAGTGAATCTCCCAGGGTCAAAAGCCCATTTTGTTTTACAACACACAAGGATCGCACCCGCCCCATGGAAGCACCCATGCAAGCTTGAAAAGCACAGTTTTCATTAGTAGACCATTCCGCGTAAATATCCATATCATCCGCCACATGGCCCAGCATGGTCATGATTTCTGAAGAGGGTGAACCAGGATAAGCCGCCGCAAAGCGAATGCCGGCTTCTAGAGCACCACGGACAATGGCTTCATTTCCCTGCATCAAATAGGTTTTGCCCGGTTCATTGGCAGTGACCATCCATTCCATCAGAACCCCTCCTTTCCTGATGATTCGGCGATAATTTCTTGGTAAGGCGACTGAGACATATCAATAAAGGGGGCAAACCTCTGCTGGTCAGCGGCCTGTTTGATCATGCTTAGCCCCCGAGCCTTTTTGTTACGGGAGGCCTGCCGCAAGCGATTCAATTCCTCGGGCGGATACTCCTCCACCTGCAATAGGTCACGGGAACGTGCTCTCTCCAGCAAGTCTTTCCCCCGCTCACTACGCACCAGCACCGTATTCCACCCCAGCGCCGGTTCAAAAGCCCCCACCGAAATGTCGGCCAACTCCGCAGTCATATCCAAACAATAAGCACAGCCGGGCCTTATGTACTCCTTGATCGCCTCCAGGGATACTTGTTTGGTGCCTTCATTACTGATCAATTCAACGCCATGCTGAGGGATCGCCATTCGCGAGAAAGTAATTCCCGGATAGGTGCGAGCCAGGTAATCCTTGAAAGACCAGGCCAGAGACCACATGCAGAACAAGCCAATACTTAACACATCCAGAGCCGGGACTTCAGGAGGCTTATTGTATTCCATCTTGCGCAAGGCTTGCACCTGGCAGGGGCGTCCTACTACCGCCAGTTTTTCAATGCCCTTCTCCCGGGCTTCTATTATTTTTCTCAAACCAGGGCTTGCCAAAAAACGAGATCCAGCCACTTTTTGAATATCTCCGGCATCTTCCATCAGGAAGGGCAATGGTGTCAGCCCATCCTCATGACCGGTCACCAACATAGCATCCACCATTTTCTCCAGCAAAGCAGTCTGCAGGAGAGTACTTACCGTACCTCCATCCTGCTGTTCTCCCAAGGGTTGGCGGCCTTTTACCCGATAAACAGTTTGAAAAGCGCCGATATCCGCATCATAAGGAATACCCGCCAGGAAATGTTCATTCACAGCCTGCCAATCCGTAAAGGTGCGAGGGCACACTGAGTAACAGCGCCCGTGCTCTTGCACCGGACAGTCGAAGCTTAAAACCAGATGATCCTCCATGTTCTTCAAATAAGGACACCAATCCAGACATGCTCCGCACAGGGCGCAGGCAGAGGTAGCCAAGACCTCGGTTTTCAACTGCATTCCACCAGGCATCCTATCAACCTCCTTACCTCACAATTGCAGATTCTCTTAGAAATACCGAATCCTAGCCTCCTTTCGTTCAGCCTTGTCGAACTCTGTTCAGATAAATGAGTATGAAAATGATGACAACGTTGCAATTAGAAAGTAGTGATCATGACATGACAATGGTTAGCGTTCGTCGCAAAAGCAGTTACCGGGGTGCAAAAAGATTGATTATTCTATCAATTTTATTATATCTTCTACAATAATTTTCCCAACTCCTTTATAGTGAATGTTTTCTCATGTAATATGATTCCTCTATAAACTATGCACAGACTGGTAATTAAATGTTAATATTATCTAGGAAGACTGGCATAAATACCTTAATGGTTGAATCCAAGAAGCTTATATTGGAGAAAGTTTCCCAGTCCAGTCGCGTATGATTATTAGTACGAAGCTAAGGAGGGTTTTTTGTGAAAAGTAGAAGTTTACGAATGATTATGGCTCTCTGCCTTTGCTTTACGCTGGTCTTTCCGGCTACTGCCCTGGGTGCTAAGGAGTTTTCTGATACCAAGGGGCATTGGGCGATCTCCTACATTCAGGATCTGGCTGACCAAGGATACATAAATGGTTATCCCGATGGAACCTTTAAGCCGGACAGGACTATGACTAAAGCAGAATTTACCACAGCCTTGATCGGTAGTTTGGGCATCACTCCCTCAGAACCAACTAAGAACAGTTACCCAGACACTAAAAGCCATTGGGCTAGAAAGTACATAGAAGAAGCAGTAGCACGGGGAATTTTAGTGCCGTCCGAATCTACTCAGTTAGGCCCCGATCAGAATATCCTCCGCAGTCAGGCGGCGGCTATGATCGTGCGGGCGCTCCAGCTCGAAACCTCAGGGGGAACATCCATATTTACCGACCGGGATGATGTAGAACGCAGCCTGTACAGTGATGAAATAAAGGCAGCTTATGACGTGGGCATCATATCCGGATTTCCAGACGGTTCTTTCGCCCCCTATCGGGAAATGACCCGCGCTCAAGTATGTACAGTACTGGTCAAGATGCTGGAAGTCAAAGGCGGTACCATTAAGCCCATAAAGCCAATAGTAAGCGGCACCGTAAAAGATCTGGCCGTCGGGGATGAACTTTTCAACCTTAATACTACCTCCTTGATCTTTAAGTCCGGATTCTCCGAAGTCCCGGTAACTAGTCTGGCCGTTGCCAATGACGTGCTAACCGTAAACTCCAGATATGTCTACGGATTGGATCGCTCCACCGGCAACCCTGATGTGGTAGTCGGCAACACCCGCTACACCAGCAGTCGTATGACGGTAAATGGCACCAAACTGGTAGTGTATCCGATATCTCGCCACATTCACAGTCTGCAGTTGGACGGCTACAAGTACAATGCCGACTATATTAATCTGTATGTGAAATCTCAGGACAAAGGTCTGTACCTAGCCGATATGAAGGTTGTGGATGAGTACACCGTAGAGGTGGAGAACCAGCGCTATGACTTGCGAGAAGACAGGATCTCCATCGAAGTTAACAAAAAATTCTACGACATTACCCGGATACAACTTCTCCCCGGTCAGACGGATCCTCGCCTTAAAGAAACTGATCCGGTGGTCTTCCGCGGCATGTCCTTGTCAGACATATCAGCTATTTATGTAGGACGCGATACCTTGGACGTTGATAAGATAGACGACATCAACTTCTTCATTGACGGCAAGCGCTATAACCTGTCCGATGTTACCATAGATGCTTCTGCCAATATTTCGGTAGGCAGGAATTCCTTCTCCCCTGATGATGTGATTATGGCTATTGATGACTGGAACTATGTAATAGACGAAATAACCTATTTCAAAGGCAAATTTATATTCGATCTAAAAGAACGCCATCTGATGGATTTGGTTTATTTCAATGACTCCTATATCGATCAAGATGATATCACCATAATGAAAGGTATCACTGAATACAAATTCGATGATGTGCTGGTGGTAGACCGCAACATTCTTCGCATCGGCGGTAAGAACTACGATATAAGAGATGAAGATATCAAATGCCTGGTGGACAACAAGGTATGGGACATGGAACGCATCGATTGGAATACACGCCTTAATATGGTAGAAATCACCGCTAAGGAATCCAAGGATACCTATTGGGCCAGTCAACCGAAAGACTATATCTTCTATGACGAAAAAGGCCGTAAGATCCATCAAGGAGTCGACGATGATGTTACCCTCTATCTAAATAAAAGATGGGTCACCTTCGATGATGTTCGCATCGCCGATCCCACCACCCTGACCTACAGTGGCCGTACCTATGATATGGTCGGACTGCGGCTCAATATCGACGATGATTACTATGTGATTGAAGAAACCAGTTGGTCCAGCAGCGGCACCTTGAGCATTTACCTGGAAGATTATTAAAAGCCAATCATCACCGAACCGGGGCAAATCAAGGCCCCGGTTTTTTATGCGCATCATTGTATCCTACGAGGACACCGCCCGTATCAGTTCGCCCTAAGGGTACTACCCCTACAGGAACACTACTCTGTCATGCCGTGAAAACGTTTCACACCTGAGCAGTGACGGAAACTTAAGTTTCCGCTACTCTAAGCAGAAAGACTCGTAGCCGAAGCTTTGGCTTTGACGTCCGTTGTCGGAGGCTGGAGCCTCCTCTACCTGCAAGAGAGCGTTGTCATTCATCGTGGTACGCTTAGTGCGTGTCATTCTGAGGCGTAGCCGAAGAATCTTTTCTGGTGCCAGGGGAAAAGATCCTTCGGTCGTTTCTCTCCCTCAGGATGACACTCCTGTTCAACTATCGTGAGGGGCAATGTGGACATCGCTGAAAAATAGGTTCCGAATGTGTCATCAGCCTTTACCCCCTCCCCTGGTGCAAGGTTTTGTGTGAATCTGAGTATATATGTACGAAGGAAGAAAAACAGACTATTTCAGGCAACGCATCTATAGGAGGTTATACCTTATGAAGGAAAGAAAATGGTTAGTGGTCTTAAGTGCAGTTCTTCTCATCTGCGCCCTGGCAACAGCCGTCTTGGCCAGTGAGCCTATCAAGTTAGTAGTAAACGGTAAGGAGATAAAACCGGATGTAGCACCACAAATCGTGGGCAATCGCACCATGGTGCCAGTGCGCTGGATCGCCGAAGCATTAGGGGCTGAGGTAGAATGGGATGCTGACACCAAAACGGTGATTATTACCACCAAGACCAGCCCTGAAAGTGGAGACCAGGAAGCAATCAGCCAATTGGTGGAAGACTTCGGCAAAAGTCTGAAAAATGTATCCCTGCTGGCCTCTAAGGATGCAGTAGTAAAAAGCATAAGAGAAAACTATGCAGATTTTGTATCTCCGGCACTGCTAGCCCAGTGGCAAAGAGATCCCGAAAATGCACTGGGGAGGGTCACTTCCAGTCCCTGGCCGGAACGCATAGACATCATCGAGGCTAAGAAATTATCTGATACCAAATACCAAGTTAAAGGCGAAATCATCGAAATGACCAGTGTGGAGATGGCCAGTGGAGGTTATGCCGCCAAGAGGTCAGTCGTTCTGGTAGTAGAGAAGATAGATAAAAACTGGCTTATCACAGCGGCAAAGCTAGATGCTTATGAGCAAGCATCCCCCACCGTCTATCAGAATAAGCAGTATGGTTTCAGTTTTCAGCTGCCGGAAAGCTGGACAGGTTATGCCGTAATATCTGATCAGTGGAAGGGATTCGGCGTGGACACTTCCAGTGATATACCTGTTGAAACTGGTTCTCTGCTATCTATCCGCCATCCCCAGTGGACACTGGACGATCCCTGGCAGGATATCCCGATTATGGTATTTACCATGTCGCAATGGAATGCACTACAGCGGCACGAATATAGCGTTGGTGCCGCTCCCATAGGTCCCACAGAACTAGGCCGTAATAGTCAATACGTAATTGCCCTGCCCGCCCGCTACAACTTCGCATTTCCCACTGGGTATGAAGAAGTGGAGGAGATCTTGGCAAACGATCCCCTGCAAACTTGGGAAGGGCCCTTAGCACCAGAACAAGCTGAGAAAGCCATCCAAGAAACGGCCGCCAGCCTGATCAAGGCATTGAGTACCAAAGACGCTGACGCTATTGCTGACCTGATCCATCCCACTAAAGGAGTCCGGTTTACTCCCTACACCTATGTGTCCTTGGAGAGTGATCTGGTTTTCAGCCAAGAAGGAGTGCGCAGCTTTTTCGATGACCAAAAGGTTTATATGTGGGGGCATTATGACGGCTCCGGGTTCGATATCCAGCTGACCCCCAGCCAGTATTATGAGAAATTTGTCTACGATGAGGATTATATAAACGCTGACCAGATCGGTTACAACCAAGTGCTCAGCAGCGGCAACGCCCTGGAAAACCAATTTGAAGTCTATAATAACCCTATCGTAGTGGAATACTACTTCCCCGGGTTCAATCCCGGTTACGACGGCATGGACTGGAGCAGTCTCCGCCTGGTATTCGAGCCCTACCAAAACGATTGGAAACTGGTGGGCATTATCAACAATCAGTGGACAATATGACGCCATCTAAGGTATTATCGACAGTTATTCAAGTGCCGTCATTGCAGGGAGAATAGCCTTCACTGTGTCATCGCACTCTAACGGGCACTACTGATTAGACGGGAATTATCTCATAGGTTGCGAGGAGTGGATCGACGTGGCGATCTCGAACGGGGACTACAGATAATGTTGCAAGAGATTGGCGCGCCCTTACGGAGGCGTGGCAATCTCATTGCAATGTGCTATAATATATTCTGCTGTGGGGGCGTGGCTCAGCTGGGAGAGCACCTCGTTCGCAACGAGGGGGTCGTGGGTTCGAATCCCATCGTCTCCACCA
>Ga0209312_1000277_pt1 | contig 53516 bp, 46 predicted proteins | sample BioC13SIPDNA_4_FD_185744 | JGI IMG/M metagenome (GOLD analysis project Ga0209312, IMG submission 185744) | Anaerobic biogas reactor microbial communites from Washington, USA - Biogas_R1_B C13 SIP DNA (SPAdes) (version 2) | ecosystem: Engineered > Bioreactor > Anaerobic > Unclassified | place... | reverse complement strand
CTCGGAGAGCTTTTCAATTGCAAAGGATAAATGCTTTTTCTGCCGCTCTGAGAGCTTTGTTTCATTAGCCAATGTATACGGGACGTGAAGCAGAGAGCAGGAGCTGTTCAGAACAAGCGAACTGCAAAGTGTATGAGAAGCTCTATGCAGAACAGGAGAAATACAAGGAGTGGCTGCTCACGCAGCCACCCGAGGAAATCCTGAACCACGCATACGAATACACCGTACGCGAGGATATTGTTCTTGCCATGGAGTACCACGACATCTCCGATGAACAGGCAAAAGCTCTGCTGTCTTCTCCTGCGCCGCTGGATGAGATCTTCCACGACTTTGAACAAATTGAGGGCGACCACATGGACATCATTCGTGGCTGCATCGAAACCAGAGCCAACGATATTTTGGAAGAACAGCGGCTGGCACTTCTGCAGCTCCCTGTGTATAAGGAGACAGTAGCCTATGCACGAGACCATGGCGAGCTTGACCAGTGGCGGGCATCGCACAGAGCGAACACTTCCTGTCGTGATGCCATTGAGGACGCGATTTCGGCGAATTACAAGGACAATCGCTTGAATATGGCTTGCCTCAAAGATGTCCTCGACCGGTTCGGCTTAGAACGCACCGTATATGTTGTTGCAAACACCATCCATGACAAGGATTGGGATGGCCGCATCTCTGATGAGAATAAGGCATGGGCAAAAGGAGTGGACATTCAGCCGGACAAGAGCGCCTGGGGCGGCGACCACACCAGAGAGTTCGTTATCAGCCATACACACCCCGGCTTAATCAATCTCTTTGCCAATCATGTGCGAAAAGAGGCGCAACTGGAGCAGGAGAAAAAGCCCTCTGTAATCAAGAAGCTCCATGACACCAAAGCAGCAGATTTGAAAAAGCCGCCGCAAAAAAGCAAGGAGGTTGAACTCTGAAATGGCACAACAGAGACGCCAGATTGAACTCAAGTTCCATGTCACACCGGAAGAGAAAGAAATCATCGAAAAGAAGAAGGCACAGATCGGCACCAGCTGCACAGCGGCGTATTGTAGAAAGATGGCGCTTGATGGGTATGTACTGAAACTGGACTTTCCCGAACTGCGCCAGTGGTCTTCCACGCAGCGCAGGATCAGCAACAATTTCAATCAGCTTGCCAAGCGTGTGAATACCACGAATCGTATCTATGAGGCCGACATTGAAAACATGAGGACAATGCTTGAACAGCTTTGGGAGGCCATCAATGAACTGATGCTGAAGCTTGCCACCATCGACTGACATCCTTGCCGGATTTTCTGTCTGGCGGTAAAATGAATTCAGAAAGATAGGAGGGATTTTGATGAGGTTTCTATTGAAGGTAGTATTTGCTCCGGCTATTGCAATCCTCGCCGTTCTGATTTGGCTCTGCGGGTTGACGTTAAAGCTCTCCGCTTGGGTGTTCGGAATCATCGGTACTGTCCTCGGTATCCTCGGTCTGGCAATTCTTCTGCTCGACAGCGTGACCAATGGCATCATTGTTCTGGTCATTGCGTTCCTCGCAAGTCCTCTCGGTCTTCCGATGCTGGCTGCGTGGATGATTGGCCAAATGCAGAGGTTCCGCTACTTTGTTCAGGACGCGATTTATGGATAACCAACTTCTACGCAAGTTGAGTAGAAGTTGAATATAGCTAACATCATTGAAGGGTGCAGCTCCGGCTGCATCCTTCTTTTACATATTGGAGGTGATCTGCTATTGCTACTACACGAATCATTCCCATGCATACAACGAAAGGAAAAACAATCGCTCAGTGCCTTTCGGAAAGAATTGACTACGGCACGAATCCGGAGAAAACTCAGAATAGCGAGTTGATCTCCTCTTACGCCTGCGAGCCGCGCACGGCTGATGCAGAGTTTCTGGCATCCAAAAAATGCTATGAACAGATTACCGGCAGATGCGAAGCAACCAACGTAATTGCCTATCAGGTGCGGCAGTCCTTCAAACCCGGAGAGGTATCACCGGAGGAAGCGAACCGGATTGGATACGACTTTGCAATGCGTTTCCTAAAAGGCAAACACGCTTTCATTGTCTGTACGCACAATGACAAGAAGCACATCCACAATCACATATATTGGAACTCTACCTCGCTTGACTGTAAACGAAAGTTCAGGAACTTTTGGCGTTCAACCGATGCCGTTGCAAAACTCAGCGATCTTATCTGTACGGAGCACAAGATGTCCATTGTTGCTGATCCGCAGCGGCGTGGAATTAGCTATAATAAGTGGCTTGGAAATCGGGCGAAGGTCTCGCATCGTGAACTCCTGCGCATTGCGATTGACGCCGCGCTTTCAAAAAAGCCGCACGATTTTGATGCTTTTCTTGCTCTGCTTACCGCAGAGGGCTACCGAGCGAAAAGAGGAAAGTACCTCTCATTTGACCACGATGATTTCAAACAAAAGGTGCGGATAAGCACTCTGGGGGAAGGATACTCCGAGGAAGAAATCCGTGCGGTCATACAAGGCCAGCGCAGTCATACGCCGCAGAAGCGCCGTACTGTAAAACGGGCAGAAAGACCACAGACCATTATCGACATCCAAGCAAAGCTCGCCGAGGGTAAGGGCGACGCATACCGGCGCTGGGCAACGGTTGAGAATCTAAAACGGATGGCAAAAACAAAGCTCTATATGGATGAGCACCATCTTGATTACGCAGCCCTTGCCGAAAGAAAGAATGCTTTGGTAAAGCAGGAAGCTGAGCTGACAGCTAGAATAGCTCAGGCCCAGACAAGGCTTGCCGAGATCAATGTACTCAAAACACATATCGTCAATTACTCAAAAACCAAGGACGTTTACGTTGCGTACCGCAAGTCCGGTTACTCGAAGAAGTATCTTGAGGAACACGAGGCAGACATCATCATTCATAAAGCCGCGAAGAAGGCTTTTGATGAATTGGGCGTTAAGAAGCTTCCAACCGTCAAGAACCTACAAGTTGAATTTGCAGAGCTTCTTTCAGCCAAAAAAACTGCCTATGTCGATCTAAAGAAGGTTCGTGATGAGATGCGCGAGCTGTCTATCCATAAGACGAACTATGAGGAGCTGCGAGACCTTGAGGAACGCGAAGATCGCAAAGAAAAAGAGCGTGGCCGCGAATAACGGTCACGCTCTCATAGCGTTGGCACATGAAATGTGGCAATGCGTAGCCGCAGATGAAATCTGCGTTAAAGGGTTCGGGGATGTTTCCCAGACAAGGTTTTCGGCAGTTTCCGCGCGAAGCGGAAATCGTCAGAAAACGCATCAAGGGGCCTTGATGCATTGCTTGCCAAGTATGTTTTCTACATAATATCATTGAAACTATAAACAAAAACACCCGGACAGAGGATGTCCGGGTGTTTCTGCAACACAACAACAAACAACTTTCCTGTCTCAGCAAGGTTTTCACGGAACACGCCGTTTATGAGAGTGCTTTTACCAACGCCTGTTTTTCCTGCCACGATGATGTTGAGGGTCTTTAGGTTTCTTACTTTATCGTTGATGGCCTTGATGCACTCTTCGGCCAGTTTTTCAAAGTTAATCTCCATAGCTCTGCTCCTCTGTGTTTTCTTTCTTTACAATTTCGGGTCCCATCTCATCAAAATCAATTTCTGGCTGAGAGTTCTTGTACACTTGTGCCGTTGCCTTTTTTAAGAGTTTGGGGACAACATAGACCCCAACAGCAAGCAGAGCGATGCTGCCAGCAATCCAAACAAGTTCTTTCTTCTTCATCGTTATCCTCCCATGTTGTTGCATTGGAGAGTGATCTCCGGAATAGCATTTGTATTTTTCGCGAACGCTTGGCACTAACTGCGCGTATATACACAAACCCAATCTATATTATACTGCCACAAACCCCATTTGTAAACAGATTGCGACAAAAAACGCTTTAGAAACGCGATAAAAAACTGCTATTTTCGATTTTCTTCTCGCATTTTTGTCGAAGTGCGTTGAAAAAGCGACTACAGGGTGATATAATATAGGCTAAGTTCGTATACCCAAACACCGGTGTGAGGAGTGGCGTCATGAAAGTAAGTTATAAAAAGCTTTGGGTTATGTTGGCTGAACGAGAGATTAGTAAGGCCACGCTTAGAAAACAGGCAGGATTATCCTCTGCAACATTTACAAAACTGCGTAAGAACCAAGAAGTCACGCTGTCTGTCATGCTCAAGATCGCAGATGTGCTGGACTGCAATGCCGGGGACATGATGGATTTCATCAAAGATGATGTCGTGGTTCCGGAAGCACCTGCGACTGACGCAGAAGAATGAGTCCTGTTTATCGGACACAAGAAATTTTATGATTAGCATAGGGTGGATAAGTGTACCTCCCCGTGAACTACGAGGTGACATTCGATGGGAAAACTAATTGGCTCGGGCAATACTGAAAACTTTGGCGAGAAGCTGTTCATCGACAAAGTTCAAGAATATCTGGATGATACAAACATCATTTATTGGAACCGTCAAGTTTTCGGAAGAGAGTTTGATGTTTGTATTCTTATGCCCGGAAAAGGCATCCTCGTAGTCGAACTCAAAGGATGGCGCGAGGAGAATATTCTGCGCGTAGAAAACAATGACCATATTATCATTCGGACTGATGATGGCGAAGAAGCTGCATCCCCACAAAAACAGGCCAGGGGCTACCGTTTTTCTATCGAGCGCCACATTCGCCAGAATATCGGCAAATTCCCTCTCGTGTACCAAATGGTCTGCTTACCGCAGGTTTCTAAAGCTTTCTTCAGATCCCGCCGTCTGGATGTGGTCATGGAAGAGAAGTTTACCATTCTCAAAGAGGACTTGGTAGACAACACGGCACTTTTCAACAAACTGGATCAAGCACTCCGAGAGGTATGCCATTGGAACCGCGACCCCTTTGACCGGAGAACCATGTTGGAAGTCCGCAACCTCTTCGAGACAGATATCAATCTTGACGAAGATGGCGAGTCTGAAATCGAGAGAGAACTGGCCTCATCTTATCATCAGCACGACTATTCTCGCTTCTATTACTTCAGCGATGCCGATCAACTTACCGGCAATACTGTCAGCGACATTACCGCACAGTATCTCCACGGCTGCAAGCTGTACTGCATCTTCTCCAAGAAAGCACAGATGCTTGCCGTCATCAAAGCCCTTGATACTGCCCTTACTCAAAGGGGATTAGTCCGCAATCGCGACAATATCGAAATTGCATTTGACGAGCAGATAAGCCATACTCCTCTGGCTGAATCTGTTGGGGATATGTTCATGGGCTTCCATTGTTCCATGAGCGTGTTGAGTGCGCCCTTTGATAAGAAAACAACCTCCTTCACAATCCGGAATGGCAGTTACAGTTCTGCCCAGGAACGCATACTCAAGAAGCTTAGTGAGCAGAGCCAATTCAACTTTGAGCAGTACCAAGTTGAACATGCCACCCCCGAAAAGAACATTGTCATTCGCGCCGGTGCCGGTACTGGTAAAACCTATACGATGATTTCCCGCATTGGCTTTATCTGCTATACACAAAATGTCCCTCTGCAGAAGATGGCCGACCGCATTGTGATGATTACATTCACCAATGAAGCTGCCGACCAAATGGAGGAAAAACTCAAGACATATTTCAGAAATTGCTACCTTGTAACATCAAATCCCGATTATCTGCAGATGATCTCTCGGATTGACCACATGCAGATCAGCACTATTCATTCCTACGCCAAGAACCTTATTGCTCAGATGGGCACCTCTTTTGGCTACGGAATTGACTTGGGTATTACATCCAGCGAGTTTTATCGTCGCAAGAAGATCTCCGATCTACTTGATGCCTATATCCATCAAAAGGAAATGGAGCAGGGCAAGAACTATACAGACAAGCTTGGTATGCCTGTTTATGCTATCCGTGACAGCATCCTTGATTTCATCGGAAAGCTTCACAACAAGAGCGTAAACATCGGAGCTATTGAACCCCAAGATTTTGGCACCCTTTTGAATGATGAATCTCACGGAGAACTGCATGAGCTTCTTGCGAGTGTAATCCCTGCCGTCGAGCGTGAATACTTCGAGGAACTCCTTGAGAATAACAAAATCCATCTTAGTTCCATGATGTCTGTGCTCAATCGCTTTATCAACGATCCAGAAAGCGAAAGCCGAATCAGAGAACTCAAGAAAGACAAACTCGCCCAGCAATTTATGTTTGTCGATGAGTTCCAGGACACCGATGACTCTCAGATCGAATCTCTACTGCGTATCGCACAAGTTCTTGACTACAAGCTGTTCCTTGTAGGCGATATCAAGCAGTGTATTTATCGCTTCCGTGGTGCAAAGGAAAAAGCCTTTGACCAATTAGGCATCACAGAAAACCCCGATAAATGGTTGGAGTTCTCTCTGCAGAGAAACTACCGTACCGACAAGCATTTGCTGGATATCTTTGATCGCTCCTTTACCAAATGGGGAGCATTGGACGAAGAACTGCTTACCTATGATGCAGAAAAGGACAGGCTTATTGGAACACGGGATTATAACGGCAACTATTTAGCTAATGTAAACCGATTCTATCGTCGGCTTCCCGCCACAAGCGAAGAAATGCGTATCCCCGTCCTTGTCGAAGAAATCAAGCGCATCCAAAAGCGCATCCAGTATGAAGAGAGCCACGGTATGAAGCTCTCCGCAAAAGAAAAGAGCATTGCAATCCTTGTTCGCGAAAACTGGCAGGCCGATATGATTCGTACAGATTGCGCCCGTCTCGGAATTAGCGTACACACCAACACAGGTGGTGACTTGTATATGTCCCAACCTGCTATTGACATGCTCACTTTGGTCAATGCACTGGTTCATTTTGATGAGGCCGATTACCTATACAACCTCGTAACCTCGAATTTCTTTAATCTCGACATTCCCAAATCCAACCTGTACGAAATTCGCATGAAGATTCGCACCGGTGGATGGAGAGCAAAGACAGACGAAAAAGAGCAGGTCAATTACCTTATCAACTTCATGAACCTGATGCTTGCGAATACCGTTGATAAGAACAATAAGTGGGAATACATTGTTGCCAGCCTCAGAACGCAGCCTATTCTGCAGGCTATCCGCAAGGTCTATAGCACCCTTGAGCCGTGGAAGCATTTCAGCAGCGACCCATGGAAGCAGCACTACTATCAGCTGAACGTTGACTTGCTGTTCGAGCAGATCATTAACGCCTGCAATGTAGACAGACTTACAATTAACACGCTGCAGGAGCATCTTCATAACAGCATCGTCTCCCAAGTTTCTGTTGATAGCAGAACCCCTGCACAGAACGAAGATGAAGCTGCTATTCAGTGCATTACGGTTCACAAATCGAAAGGTCTTGAATATGGTCATGTAATCATGCCTTTCTGTTCGGCGTCTATGAACTACATAAAAAAGACGCAGCTGCATATCAGCACCACCAAGCATCAAGATCGATATCGTATTGGATATAGCATGAGCGTGGGTGATTCCGGAGAAACCGTCCAGAACGACTTCTATGATGAAATCATTGAGAAGTCTGAAAAGGCCCGCGAAGAAGCTCGTGTCCTCTATGTTGCTATGACAAGATCGATCCGCTCGTTCTCTTGGATTGAAATCCAAGGAAAGCAGAATCTGTCTTGGCAGAATCTCATAGAAACGGAGGTTTAAGAAATGCCGTTTAAGATCTACACATACGAAGATCCATACAAGTTAGATAAAGCGGATTTCTGGAGTGAGATTTCTGCCTTACCGCACTTCTGCGGCGCACGAACCCTTGTCAATGGCCTCAAGGATGTGTTGGGCGACAACATCAAGGGCTTAATCTGCCCGTTGGATGAGCTTGTCCAGCACGAAGAAGTCTATATGCAATGGACCGACAATATCAGCCTCCGGGTGCAGCAGTATAGCGCTTTTTCCTCTGCTTTCAAGCAGCTGTTGGAGAAGCGCAGAATCAGCAAGCCGTTCCACATGGCATTGGAGCAGAATCAGAACCATTTCCTCGAAGCTGTGCGCCTGTTTATTGAGCTTGATATCTCCGCATCTGCCATTGACGGAAGCAAAGGCAATACTGAGCAAAAGCTCTTTGTTCACATGCTCAAAAAGGCACAGGAAAGCTCTCTCTTCCGTTTCCCCAAAACTCCTTCTCGCGAGAAGCTCAAAGAGATCGTTGTTGCGCTTGCAAAGAAGGAAGTTGAAGAATGTACCGGAACAGCGCAGGAAGTAAAGCGTTGCGAAAGAGCTGTTGGCGTAACCAAAGAGCAGCCCTTTGACAGCATCGTTGTTCATGGTGTGCATCAGTTCACACCGGTGCAGCTGCGCCTCCTGCTTGCCATGGAAAAGATGGGTATGACCATCATCTTCCTGTTCAATTATCAGAAGAAGTATTCCAAGATTTACTCCTCTTGGAATGATATCTACGGGTGCTTTGAAGTGCCCATTCACCACGATACTGTTATTCGCGAGTACACACCACCCACCATGCAGAACCCCAGTAACGCTCTGGCCTGTGCTCTTGGCGAGATCTGCGAGGATAGAAACGCCGTAGGCAGTGCTTTGCTCAGAAAGTGGTACAAGCTGTACAAAAGCGTTCAGCTTATGGAGTTCGCGAATATCACCGAGTACGCACACTTTGTTTCTAACCACTTTGATGCTGCCATTCAGCGCTATTCTGAATCACGCAGCGTCATGGAAAGAGGCAACGATGTGTGGAGTAATGCTGCAGTTCTGCGGCATTTGGATGAGCAGGTATATACCGCAAATCGCGATGTACATACCCTGCTGAAAATCTACTATCCCGAGTATGCCAAGGATCGCCACTTCCTCTCTTATCCCATTGGCCAGTTCTTCTCTGCGATTTATCGCCTTTGGGACTATGAGAACGGCAAGATCATCTTCGATGTTAATGCCATCAAAGAGTGCTTGTCCTCCAATATTCTGAGCGTTGCTCCCGGCGAAGTGCTTCTCCGAACTTTCTACAATGTTGCGATTCTCTTTGAGAATGTAACTACCTATGACGAGTTCCAGCGGGAGATCGTTGAGGGATATGCAAAGAACTACGACAAACTGGCTGACACACCCGGCAATGATGCTCTTTCCGAACTCAAAAACCTGTCTATCTACAACAAGTACAAAGTCACCAAGAAGGACTTGCTTGCCCTTATCCGTGCGATTGAAGAGATCAACGAGATTGCCACATACCTCTTCGCGCTTGATAACTCCCGCGAGGACTTCATTAACTTCGGCAAGCATTTCCGCAATCTTGAAGAGTTCCTTAAACAGCGCGAATTGGCACTTGCCAACGAGCAAGAACGAGCTTTAATTACGGCTCTGCAGCTGCGCCTGGATAAGATCAAGCCGGAACAGTCCACTTTCTCCGGTACTTTCCGAGACTTGAAAGAGGGCCTCTACTACTATCTGAAGCAGAAAAACGATGAAGATCAAGGCGTTGACTGGATCGTAAAGAACTACGAACAGATTGACGGCGATATTCTGCAGAGTAAGCGGCAGTTCGAGAAAGAACAGCACAAGGTCTACCACTTTGCCTGTGTGTCTGACCGCGACATGAATATGACCGTCAACGATCAGCTTCCGTGGCCGCTGACTGACGAGTTTATTCGTGCTGCTTATTCTCCCATTGACCTGCAGTTCCAGGTCTACTACACAGCGTTGGGCGAACGCAGCAACTTCCTCCGATACGCTCTTTTCTATGGTCTGTGCTACAACCGTTGCGATGTTCGACTCAGCTTTGTTAAGCAGTACGGAGACGAAACAACCGAGCCGTATGCTCTGCTGGCTATCTTAGGATTAACTCCTAAAGCTGAACTTGTAGAAAACGTCAACAAGCCTGCTCCGTTCTGCATCTCTGTCGGACAGGAACTCACCAAAGGAATCAAATATGACCGGTTCCAAATGATGGACATGTTCCTGTGTCCGTATCGCTTCTTCTTGGACTATGTAATGGAAAACGGACCGGTTGTGCAGGGTAACTTCCTGTACCAAAAGTATTTTGAGAACTTGTTGATCGAAGCAGTGTGGAAACGAGTCAGCAAGCAAAACCGTTCTGATGCAATGAAATACTTGTCCAGGATTTTGGAACAGGAAGCACAAAAACTCGAACCGTTCTTTAAGTTCTGGAAAGCAACCGAGATCTTCGACCTCAAATTAAGAGCACGAAACTATCTCGCCAATGTAGTTATTGCAGAAGGTAATGGTTCAACCGTAACGCCTTATCATCCTTCCCACATGCGAATGCGAAAACTCTTTGGTGCTGCGCTGTTTTCTGTTGATGTGTCAGAGGTTGAAAGAAAGAATCCTTACGCTGAGTTCGAAGCTATTGCGAAAAGAGAAGGTTGGAAAAAAACCTATTCGCTTCACAAATTGCCCAAGCCAGAGGATCAAGAACAGGCCGACATTCTTCGCGCAGCTGCAAAGCAGTACATCAACCAAACCTGCGGAAAAGATAAGACGGCCATTCCGTCTGATTGGTGTACTTATTGCGTCCATAGAGGAAACTGCATGGAATCTTTCCTGTGTGGAGAGATCAGCATGTCCAGTTCTCGAAATGAACCCCGAATCAATCGTCCCTCCCGAGCAAATGCTCCTGTCAGAACTGCTTTGCCTCCCGTGCGTGAGCAGGAAGTCATTGATGTGGAAGCAGTTCCCGTTGAACCTATTGTTCCTGCAGCCGCAAGAGCAGTCGAGGTTGTTCCCGTCGCAGAGGCTCCTATCGTGGAAACTCCTGTCGCGGATGTTCCTGTTGTAGAAACTCCTGTTGCTGAAGTCATCACTGCAGAACCTAACGCTTTGGATACTCCCGTTGCAGAGACACCGGCTCATGAGGAAGCTCCCAAGTCTCCGGAATTGAGCCTCTTTGAACAGATGTTTCGGCAGATTCAAGAAATGGTGGAGGGCAACCGACAGGAAATTCAGAACCTAAAGGGAGAGCTTGCTGCAAGGCAGTCTCGCCGTGAGGATACTACACGCATTCAAGCTCGCTTGGAAGATGAAGAGCGCAGAAGCCAAGAGCTTCTGGACAAGCTTGCGGAAACTGAAAGTCGCCTTGCTACGAGCGAAGCGCAAGTAGAAAAGCAAAAGGTGCTTGAGTTTACGGAGAGCGAACTTACCGAGCTGCGGAAGTATTCTACGATCATTGTGTTTGACACATGCTCCATTATGAACTGTCCTAATCTTCTTGATGGCGTAAATGATGGAGAGCTTGTTGTGGTTCCCAAGGATGTAAACAATGAGCTTGAGCATCACAAAACAAGATTTGGTGCGGATGATCGGAAATTCAAAGCACAGAAAGCTATTACGGCAATCTTTAATTACAAGAGACGCTTCCCGCTTGCTTATGCAGATGGCCTGCTTGGTTTAGTGCCGGAAGCCTATCGTGCAAGAGCCGACGAGAAAGAGCAAAATGATAATAAGATTCTGGCTGTCGCACTTCGCTATAAAATCTATACCGACATTCCCGTGCTCTTCATCACCGATGACAGAAGCCTTTCTAACAAGGCATCTGGCGAGGGCCTCGAAGTGTGGACATCCAAAGACTTCCTTACTCCTCCCGAAACCTCTTTCGATGACGAGGTTCCCACCGCCGAAAAAGCACCTGTGCCTGTTCCTGTGACGGAAGCGCAGACCGCTGAAGCACCGGCAGAGGCAGCCCCCGTCGTGGAGATCAGCGAGGAAGAACGACTTGCTGCAGAGACCGCAGAAGCCGAAAGACGCGCAAAAGCCCGAGAAGAGTACCTTGCACAAAAGATCAGTGCAAAACTACTTCATTTGGAGGCAAGTCAAATTTCGGTTCTGCAGAATAACGGCATTAAAACCATGGCTGATTTCATGGCGCAGACAGAAAGCAGCTTTGCCGGTATGAAGGTCAAAAAAGGTATTCCTTTTACTGCAAGATTTTTGAAAGAGCAAGAAACCATTCGGCGCAAACTTGAGAATCTATAATACTGCAGGAAACCACTGATGTAGCTTTGGTTTTTTGCCAAGCTGAGAAAGGAGAGCTGCATATGTTAGTAGGATGCTATTATCGATGTCCCATAGTCGTTGAAGAAGGTGACAAAGATCATCCCCGTTTCTATGTCCTTGCTCAGCTGGACGAGTACAACGAAATTGCCGACGCAATTAAGGTCAAAATGCACGACCTTTTGGGTAGTAGCCAATACTACGAGGAAATCTTTCAGCACAATGTGTTCTTTGCTCAAGCAGTAGCTCGTTGTGAGGCCAGTCCTGGCGGTGTCGTTGAGGGACGATGGGGACGAGGTACAGTTGTGTCTCGTGCCTCTGAACCCTACGCAGAGGATAAGCCTTATTGGTATTGGATTAAGCTTCCCAACGGCAAGCATATCAAAGAGTGCGAAACTGAGCTGAAGTTTGACTATTCACAGATGAACTATGCACCGGACAAACAGCTCCGGGCCTATGAGTTCCAGCACCCCACATGGTTTATTAACCATCTAAAGGTGAGCAAGAACCTTCATCTTGTGAACAACGCCACCTATGGTTTCCGAGTTTTGGCCGGTTGCCGTGCATTTTTGCTCCCGCATCAGATCAGCACAGTTGCTCGATGCTTTGAAACTACTCCCGTCCGCTATATGTTGGCCGATGAAGTTGGCTTGGGCAAGACTGTCGAAGCATGTTCTATTCTCAGCATACTGGCAAGCGAGAATAAGAACCTCCGAGTGCTGATTATTGTGCCGGGTGCCTTAGCAAGCCAATGGAAAAACGAGCTGCATTATAAGTACGGTTTGGATGCAGCTATCGCCTCACCCCGTTCAAGGATATGCTTGCTTCCCATGGAGGATATCGGCAAGTCTTTGTTGACCCTTTCTACTCCTTGGGATCTCGCAATCGTAGACGAAACACATAGACTCCTTGCGAATGATGCTTGGTACAACCAAGTACAAAGTCTCAGCAGAAGAGTCAAACATATTTTACTTTTGTCCGCAACCCCCATCCAAGACCGAAACGAAGAATATCGTCGTCTCCTTGCGCTTCTCAACCCTGAACAATATGAGGACATGTCTGCGGAACGCTTTGCATGGATGGTGAAGAGGCAAAAACGGATTCAAAAGTCTGCTAATTTGCTTTTGGGTTATTTGGAACGATATGATGAGTACACCGAAATCATCATTGACGATCTGAACAACATCGTGGAAACCTTAGAAGATTCCGCATTGGAAAAGATGGTTCAAGAAATTGACCTGAACGCGGAAGATAAAGGTCTTTCTAAAGTCAAGCAGGCATTGGCCTATATTTGCGAGAATTACCGAATCGAAAGAAAGGTAATCCGCAATCGCCGTCAGCTGATCTCTGAGAAGATGGCGCAGCGTACTTTACATGCAATTCCATACACTCCGTTGTCCCTTAACGAAAACTATAACGAAATCGGCGCGATTCAGAATACTCTCGCATACCTTTCCGACAACGGCGAGGATGACGAGGATTATGTGACTGAAATCGCCATTCCGCTCCTTTCCGCGCTGTTCAGTAGCCCTTGGGCTTTTGAGGATACTCTCCGCAAGCTCAAAATCGACGATGGCATATTACTGGATAGTGCCGCTGCTTGGCGTCGCCAAGCAGAAAACGAGCATAGCTTAGTCAATGTTGCCCTTGATGAAGATCCCGATTTGATTAAGGGTCGCTTGATGACTGCAATGAACTATATCGATCAAGAGACAGATATCCTTGACGACGAAAACTGCAAACTGGTTGTATTTACAGCTCATAATGCTACCCTTGTGGAGTTCTTAAAGCTGTTCAATGCAAGGTACTCAGATATGGGTGTTCACGCCGTAGCTTTCGGAAAGCACATGGAGCGTGAAGAACTGGAAGATAGCGTATATGCTTTCCAGAATGATCCCGAGTGCCGTGTAATCATCTGTGATGAAACCGGTGGTGAGGGACGTAACTTCCAAAATGCAGCCCAGGTCATCCATCTTGATATGCCTTGGAATGCCAATGCACTTGAACAGCGTATCGGTCGCTTGGATCGTCTTGGCCGTAATCCGGATATGGATGTTAAATCCGTCGTTCTTTATGCAGATACTTCTGTAGAAGAACAGCTTTTCCATATTTGGAAAGACGGCATGAAGCTGTTTGAGCAGTCCTTGAGCGGCCTTGAAATCATTACTGGCGAACTGAACGAGCTGATTGTTGAAGCTCTGTTGGATGACTACTACACCGGCCTTACCAATGCATTTGATGATATCCTGGACCAAGCTGAGGAAATGCGCGAAAGCGTTGAAGATGAGCAGGACTTTGATCTCGGAGCAACTCTGTATCGGCCGCTATCTCAAGGCATAGACAATGTTTTGAGCATATATGCATCCGAAGATGACAATCTATTCGCTACTGCCATGATGGGTTGGGGCATGCAAGCAGGACTAACCCCAGAGAAGCCTACCAAGACTGGTTTGATTGAGTTTAGAGAAAGTAACTTTAGTGTAAACGCTGCAAAACAGTCTCTTTTCATTCCTCCAGACTGGGAACGATATAGCAATACTTCGATCATGCGAAGAGAAGGAAAGATTCTCGGTTCCTTTGATCGTAGAACTGCAGCCACACGGGAGGACATTCTCTTCTTTGCTCCCGGTGATGCGGTATACGATTCAATTATCTCAAACGCTGTTGGCTGTAATCGTGGCAGATGTACTGGCATTGAAACGACCGGTGCATATAATTACGATGGCCTTGTTTACATTTATAACATTGCGCCAGAATTGGACGAGTTGCTTGAAAACGGGATGCCAATGCAAACCTTGGCTCAGTACAAAATGTATCTCCCGTTGAAGCAGATCTTCGTTGCAATGCCCCTCAACGCCAAAAGCAGAGAGATTCCCGAAAAGGAAGTTATCAAAACGCTGCTTGCTCTGGGGCCCAACAACGCTGGTCATGTTGGTCGCAGAAGTGCTGGTAGATTGTCGATTTCTCCGTTGGAGCGCTTTATCAGCTTAACACCGCCCAGCACTTGGGAACCGTTGGTTGATAAGTATTCCACATCAGCATACAACCGCGCCTGCGCAAGACTTGAAAAGCGTTCTGATCTTGAAGCTGCCGAAAAGGAAATGCAGCGTGTCTTGAATGGTTACAGAGCTGAGTGCATCTACTTCGAGCGTGATATGTCTGGCGTAGAAGAACGAGAGCGCATATTCGATGTGACGCTTCGTGCACTCAAAAACGCAAAGCCTGTATTGGATGCAGTATGTTTCTTGAGGGTGAGAACTAATGGACAGTAAAGAGGTATTACAGCAGTACATAGTCGGCGCGATGAAATCCAAGAGTGCGATTGCGGAATTGGAAAAGAATCTCGCTGACACTTCTACGCTGCTGAAAATGCAAGAGGCCGCAAGATCGCGGTATGTGATCGGTTTCATTCGTCGCGTCGTTCAGTTTAAGTGCGACGAAGCATCTGTGAAAGATCTCTGCTTAAATATTCGTGATATTGTTTTGGTGCTTGGTCGTGTAAGGTTGACCGAGAAACTCTACAATGTCGTGCGTGAGTACGGTACAGAGTTCGATCTCGTCTGCGAAAATGACCTGCAGGTATCTTGTCTGCATCACATTCCCGATTGGCTTGAGCCTCACCAGTATATCAAGGATGTTTATGCGCTTCACCATGACGATGGCATCGAGCTGGAGTGTGCATCCTCCGGTGATGCAACATTGGCAAAGCACACCGGCTTTAGCGCTTACAAGAGTTTTGAGCAGAAAATCGCGGTACATACTGCATTAAATCTTCCTAACGGACATACGCTACTTATCTCTCTTCCCACGGGCGGCGGTAAGAGCTTGGTGACTCAGCTGCTGGCAAGTGTTTCCGAGGGGTTAACTGTCGTTATCGTACCAACCGTCGCCTTGGCCTTGGACCAGTATCATGCAGCACGGCACAACTTGACAGATGGTACAGAGATTTACTGCTATCGCGGCGAACAATCCGAGGTTGAGCGAACTACAATTATCAAGACTCTGAAAGACAAAAAGGCCCGTATCCTTTTTACATCTCCCGAAGCCATTTTGAAAAACCCCGAACTGTACCGCATCCTGGATGCTGCAGCAAAGAGTCACTATTTGGCTAATGTTGTGGTGGATGAAGCCCATGTCGTTCCAGACTGGGGTGTATTCTTCAGACCTGACTTTCAGATCTTCTCGATTTTACTCAAAAAGTGGAAGAGAGAGTCTGATGAGTTTATCCGAACATTCCTGCTTTCGGCTACGCTTTCTGATGATGTGGTCGATACATTGTTTGCGTTGTTCGGCACCGAAGGTAAGAACGCACAGGTTCGTTGTGACGCACTAAGACAGGAACCTCGGTTCTACTTCCACTCGGCTAAATCCAAAAAGGAGCAGGATGACAAAACCATTGAGGCCATAAAGCTCCTGCCCAAGCCTATGGTCGTATATGTCCTTGAGCCGAGAGAAGCGAAAGATTTACAGAAAAAGTTGCGTCAAGCGGGATATAAGAATATCCCAACTTTCACTGGTGAAACGAAAGAAGCTGATCGAGACACAGTTTTGACCGGATGGAAAAACCACGATTATGATGTGGTGATTGCCACTTCTGCATTTGGTATTGGCGTTGATAAACCCGATGTAAGGACAATCATCCATGCTTGCTGCCCGGAAAATCTAAGCCGCTTCTATCAAGAAGTGGGGCGCGGCGGTCGAGATCGCCTTCCTTCACTCAGTCTGTTCATCCCATATCAGAGCAGATATGATAGCGAGGGCGATGTGCGCCGTGCGCTTGGACTCGTCAACAAACGAGTGCTCACCGTTGAACGCGCTGTTATTCGTTGGAAAGGAATGTTAGCCAATCCTGCAGCCATGATCGATGCCGACGAGTGTGTTCTGAACACCTCTGCTACCCCTGCAACAATGACCGATGAAGAAGCAGAATACGCAGGAAACCGAAATGTGGCATGGAATGTAAACTTGCTACTGTTCCTGCACCGGACCGGCTTCATCGATCTGCTGGATGCAAGCTATGTCTTCGACAAAAAATCCAATTCGCCCAAAAAGTATTACACAGTCACAATCAAACTGCTACAGCCAGATATTCTCAGTGATGATGACAGCCTAACAGCAGCGTTGACAGAGCCTCGCGCCCGAGAGTATGAGGCTCAGATGGCGGGATACAGAATCATGAGTGAGCTTGTGTCCTCTCCAAAATCCTTGTGTTGGGGGCGTGTTTTCAGACACCTTTTCCCGCTTTCGAGAGAGGTTTGTAATGGTTGTCCTGCAGACCCGGAAGGTCGCATTACAAGCGATGATACCTACAAACTGCGAATGAACCCCGATATTAAGCTTCCCCCCGCACGGCCTTCTCGTCGTCTGGACAGGAACATGGGGTCTTTCAACGAAATGATAATCAGCAGACCGTCCAACGGACCTTGTAGCGTGGAAGAGGTAGCTGTGATTGCGGAAAAGGCTTCCCAAAACGGCATTGGTGTACTGGTCGTTCCTAATCGTTTGGCAAGTCAGATCGTGTATGATGGTATTCTTCTGAATTACGACGAGTTCTATTATGCGGTTGCACATTGCCCGTATTTCTTCGCCAAAGGTGTTGTCTGCATCTTTGACGACGATACAGGAACCAATTTCTCACTATACAAAAACCTTGGAAAACTGGATGCTTATGGCTACCGCAAGGTACTCTATTGCAACGAAAACACTATCGTTGCCAATGGCGGCAAAACCATACGAGAGTACAGCGACGGTTATCCTATTCCAATTCAAAAATTTTAAGGAGGTATTCGTATGTTCAAAGTGAATCCCGATGGCATGCGAATGGAGCCTACACCGGAGCGAGTGCTTTCAGTATGCCGCCTAATTGCCCATAAAAGCATGACTCGTGACGAAGTTCGCAAGGCTATGACCTTGGGTATCAACGATGAAAAAGAACTCGATCAGATCAACAAATCAATTAACGTAGCGCTTGAAGAGCTGTCCATTATCAAAGCACAGACTGATAACTTGGTATTAGCTGTTGATCCGAGTGTGATCGCTTCGCCTACAGCTTTTCGCAGGTATGTAAGCTCCCGTGTGTTCTCTGCAAAGGACACAACATTTCACATGTTCACTAAATGGCTCATATCTCAAAACGAGCGAATCTTCTCGCTGAAGTCTTGGGAAGGCATGGCCAAAACTTGTGGTTCCGAAGTGAAGGAGCTGTCTGCGTTGAACGAAAACGCCGTTCTTGGATGGCGTTTTTGGGCAGCTTTCTTGGGCCTTGGCTATTTGAGCGGAACCATGATTATCCCTAACATGAAGCTACGCCTGGAGGATATATTGGCAACTACGTACACCGAGAAGTTCAAGTTTAACGAAACTATTCTCGCACAGGATTTCATGCTTTGGCTGAGCACCAAAATGCCCGAAGTTGAGATAGGCAATAAGCTTCCCCTGGCACTCTCTGCAGGACTGCGTACTCTGCATGAAGTGGGGCTTATCAAACTTGAAACATGGTCTGACTCGACTCCGATCATGCTCTACTATGTAGATGGCGATCCCATCAATAGCTTCACACATATTTCTGTGAAGGAGGCGATTAACTCATGAAGTGGGAACAGTATCGTTCAATAATGGAACGCTATGCGATTAAGACTGACGATATGGCGACCGAGGATGCCTATTTCATGTCTACCCACATGCCGTTTTCGTCTCTTGAACTCTTCCGTGGTGGTTACTATGAAGAGGGAAAAATGCCTGCTCCCACCAAACTGATGAGTGAGGATGAGGTTTTTGAGCAACTGATTTATAACCCCGACAATGAACACCGAATGGTCATTGTCCGAGGCGGCCATGGTACCGGTAAATCGCATCTTATCCGCTATCTGAAGGGCAAGTTTGAAAGAAGCCCCTCTACGGTGTACAACCCTGCCACAGAGCAGTTGGTTTTTCTACGCCGTCTGAACAACTCCGTCCGAGGCGCTTTTTCTCAGCTGTTGGAGCAAGAGGCAATCAAAGATCCCGATGTTGCAGAAAAGCTCCGTAAGTTTGTAGCATCTTCTGATTCAAAGGACGAGGACTCTTTCAAAACAGAGATTCTCTATGCCTATATCGCAGCTGTACGAAACGATGTGTCTGGCGAGACCTATAAAGCTGTAAAATGCCGTGATATTGCCAGTTATCTCGCTGACAGCCGCGTAAGTGAGTACCTTCTGCGTGAGGGCGGCGCAATTTCCAAGTGCTATAATGTCATTACCGCTCCGAGCAACCAGATTCTCCAAGATACGACAATCTTTACTGATGAAGACTTCAATGTATCTAAGATTATCCGTGCGGTCATGAAGCAAGGCGACCCCCAGGCATCATTGTTTGCTTCCTCCTTGAAGGGTGATGACTTTGAAATCACCAAGCTTATTAACTATCTCAATGGCTTCACAAGAGAAGTGATTCAGCGTTGCGCCGACATTTCCAGCGAAAACGCTGAGACCATCTTTGCCCAGCTGAGAAGAGATTTGAAGAAGCAGGGCAAAAACCTTACGATCTTTATTGAGGACTTTACCGGCTTTACCGGCATTGACCAAGAACTCATTACCGCGCTCTCTTATGAGCATGGCGGCGACTATAAGGATTTGTGCCGTGTTACTTCTGTCATTGGCATTACCAACGACTACTACTATGCGTTCAGAGGTAATTTCAAAGACCGCGTGACCCACCAAATCGAAGTTACTGACCGGTCGTATGGTACTGACGAGTTCATCGTTCAGATGGCTGGCAGATACTTGAACGCCATTTACAGTGACCCGGCAGAGCTTCGCAGTTGGAACGAGTCCGGAGCTGATCTGAGCGACTTGCCAATCAGCGATTTTGCTCCTCCGTGCGATTGGGAAACCACAACTATCGAGGGAAAGCAAGTTACGCTTAACCGTCATTCTCTGTTAGCTCTGTATGAAGCTCTGGCAACCAAGAGTCCGCGAATGTTCTTGAAGAATGTTATTCGCGCTCAACTGAAAGAGTATTTCGACGGCAAGTTGTATGGTGACGGATGGTATTTCCCGATTAACCCCAGCAATGCTCAAATGGCAAATGATCCACACAGTTCTTCTATCGACCGTTTGGAGAATATCAGCGCCGACGATAAGAATCGTCTGAAAGCGGTGTTCGCTATATGGGGTGATGGTTCTGCATCTGGTGTTAAAGAAGCTGATGGAACTCTGTGGTTCGGTGGTCTGAAGCAGGCTTTCCTTGCAGACATTGGCTTGGAGGCGTTTACCGGTATCGGTGAAATCGTAGACAAGTCTACTGGCAAAGCCGTGTCCCCGGAGGATAAACCCAAGCCCGTAGTGAGCGGTGGCAATAGGCCCGAACAAAAGCCCGTTGTACCGGAGCCCCCCAAAGCCAAACCTCCTGTTGATGGTGCAACGAAAAACTATCTAAAGTTTAAGAGCGACATCACAGCATGGTTTACCAAAAACGAAACATTGAAATATGACGCCGACTATCGTGGTTGGCTTCGTACTCTTGTCCGTGGTGACTCCAAGCAATGCGGTGCGATTAACTGGCAGGATATTGGTGTCCCGGCTTATATTGCAGAAGAGCGTCTGTCCGATTTGGGCTGCTACTACATCGACGATCAGAGCGCTCCTGCAAATGTCGATAAGGCTATCGTTTACATGGACAGGAGCTCCGAAAGCCGCGACGCTCTGATGGCCTTGAACGAGCTGAACTATGCAAAGGGTTGGGACTTTGAGGGCGCAGCTTATTATCAGCAGAGGCTGATTACATGGTTGGAACGCAGAAGATCTCAAATCATCGAAAAGGTTACTGCGACCAAACAGGGAACAGAATCGCTCCCTGTCTTGGAATGGTGTCTTGCAATCCAGTATCTCAAGGCATGTATCTTGGGACAAAAAGTGGACACGAGCTCTCCTTACGCGGTGATTAAATCGTTGTTCAAGGATTTCAAGAAGGATGACAATATCAAGCGCGATACCCGCGAGTGGAACGATATGATTCAGTTCGTTCTCAACCGCAAAGCAGATTTTGAAAGCGCACTGACTTTCTTGAAGCAAGCTTCCGCAACCACCATGGGTGCGGTCCACTTTGCCGTTGATCCGAACACCAAGTCCTGTTTTAGAGCAGACGAGCTTGTTGCAGCAGTTGAGAAGCTGATGGCAGCAGATTGGGATATTGAAGCAGAGTTGCCCAGCAATATTCCGCAAAAGCACCTTCTTTATAATCCCGCTACGCTTCTCAAAGCGCTCTATCCCAGCGTCAAAAAAGCAATGGCTGCGGACACACAGGAAGCAGCAACTGTTGTCGGCAAACTGGAGGGCTATATCGGTGAACTCACACAGGAGAACTTGATCTCTGCGCTCTCGGCCATCCAAAATCTGTTTGCAGTATTTGCGGCAAACGGAATCATTGGTAGTGCCGAGCTTCGAGTGAAGTATGACAAGCCGCCCATCGACACAGCAAAGGACATCATGGCACATGTAAAGCTGATTAACGATGCCGCTGATGCCTCTGCGGTAAAGCAGCTGACCGCATACTCCGGTAATCCTCTTAATGCGCTGTATGTCTACCTGCGAGACATTCAAGACATTGCACAGAAAGCCGAACGCGAAGAGGCAAATGCGAAAAAGGATATTGCGAAGACCGGCGGTTTCGCCGGTGCTGATGCCTTGTCCGAGGCTGCGTTAGCTTCTATGGATGCGCTCTGCACTCAGCTTGAGAACATGGAGGTGTACGAAAATGCTGTTAACTGATACCATCAAGAATAGCACCTCTGCTATCAAGAAACGCCGTGCAACAATCGAAAGCAAGCAACATGCCGAGACCTACGCTAAAGCATTGGCCCAACTCGCACAAACCACCGAAAGCATTAGGGGAACCCTTGACTGCGCTGCAGTTATGAAAGAAAGCGGTATTGTCGATACACCGCTCATGGACGAAGCCACCCGTAGTGACTTGCTCACTTGCATTAACGACTGCGGTAACGGTGTTTCTGAAATGAAACTGACCTTGGAAGCTGTCAGACTTTTGAAGTCCAAGGGAGACGCGGTTGCCACTCAGATTAAGATCGTTTGGCGGGATGCCTCCGTGAAGTATTCGGATGGCTCAAAGGGCTATTTGTCCATGATCGGCGGTCTGTCCAGTGACCCCAAACGGGCTAAGGAGCTTGCCGACAACATCACCAAAACTGTTTCCGGTGATCCGTCCATCAAAGCCGTGAAGAGCTTGGTTGCTGATGTAGCCGAGGCAAAGAAGATCACTGATGAGTTCTCCTTAAATCCCGAGATCGAAGACTTCTTGAAAAAAGTATCTTCGCAGAGAGCCACAGTCTTTGATTTGACTCCCAACATTTTGACTTGGCTGAAAGAGAAAAACCTAACCAGCAAGCTGAAAATCCGGTTCTAAACAAGCTGAAAGGCGCTCGATTAGATAAGCTAATCGAGCGCCTTTCAGCATATGTGAGGTTGTTTTATTTCTTTTTCTTTGGTGATGGCAGTTCTTGATATATGTCATTAAACAGTTTGGTCAGATACTCCTTGCTATCGACATTTTCAACCAAGAGCATTTCTTTTGCCCCCTCATAGGGCGGTTCATATGTTGCGGTAGGCATAAGAGCAACAGCAGCTTTGACGGGTTTTACAAGCAATCTATCATCATAAATTCCTCCGATGATTTTGCTTTTATAGTAAAGAATATATTCGCCCATCATTGCTCTGTATGTTATTTCTTCTAATCCAGACAGTTGTTCCAATACAAAATCCAAATACTCTTTACTTGAAGCCATACAACACCTCGTTATTTCTGACTATTCCACTTTTTGTACGCTTCGCTCATACAAATACCACAGGGCCGATAACCGGCAGCTATGGCGGTTTCTTCATCGGCAAAGAATACTCTGTGTTCAACATACTGACCTTTCGCAATATATCTAAGCGCAGACGGGCAGTCAAGCCGGCCATATATCTTTAGCTTTCGATGCCCGCCCATTGTTCCCGGCACGGTACTCAGATACGGTTTTCCGTCTCTTCCGATAAGCTTGTATTCTTTCATACCGAACTCTCCAAAGTCATTTATTCCGTCATGGATTTTACATAGTTCGTAAGAGCTGAGAAATCAACCTTGGTATCGTGGTTCCATGAAATGCGAACAGCTTCGCTAACTCGTGCTTCATCCAATCCCATCGCGGTCAAAACATAGCTTGGGGCGTGGCTACCGGAGTTACAGGCTGAGCCATTAGAGAACGCATAATCTTCTTTTACTGCAAGGAAGATACCCTCTGCATCAACACCATGGAAGCTGATGTTAATAGTGGACGGCAGGCAGTAATCTTGATCACCGTTCAAAGTGTAGTTCAAGCCCCGTACCGCCTCCATAAAGCTCTGTCTGATTGCCTTGCAACTTTTCATATGGGCCGCAGCTTCTTTGTCACACAGCTCCGCTGCGAGGGCGAAACCCGCAACCAAGGCGACCGGAGTAGTACCAGGACGATAACCGCGCTCCTGCTGACCACCATACATAAGCTGCTTGACCGGAGGCCGTCTATAAGTACGATCACGCCGTAGAATAAACGCACCCACACCTTGAGGTCCGCTGAGCTTATGAGCAGTAATGCTGAGCATGTTGTATTTGGTGTTTCGCAGGCTGTCGTTCAGCTTGCCAAAGCCCTGTGTAGCGTCCACATGGAAATAAGTCTTCGTTCCTGCCAGAGCCGCACCGACTTCTTCAATCGGCTGGATAATACCGGTCTCGCTGTTGACATGCATCATCGAGACAAGCAGCGTCTTGTCGGTCACAAGATCGAGGATTTGTTCAGGCTTAATTCTGCCGGAAGAGTCCGGAGAAACAAAGTCTACAACGCAGCCTTTTTCCTGCAGATGCTTCATGGCCTCCAGAACAGACTTGTGCTCAATGGAGGTTGTAATGAAGTGATTGCGTCCACTCTCAAGAGCGTAGTCAAGCAGACCAAGGATTGCCATATTGTTGCTCTCGGTAGAGCCGCTGGTAAAGAACACATCCGTGCTGTCTACAGCCAAGATATCTGCAATGGTTTTTCTTGCCGAAGACACAATCTCTTTGGCATCTGTGCCGAAGATGTGCGTTCTACTATCGGCGTTTCCGTAGTGAGAGCGATATACATCAACCATTCGCTCCAAGACTCTTTCATCAACCGGAGCAGAAGCGTTGTAGTCAAGATATACGGCCATTATGCGTCCTCCTTCGGAAGAGCGGATTTGAGAAGATCAGAACAGTTTTTCAAAACATCCCTCGTGCTGTAATGGTTGATACCTCTGTTCAAATGGAGTCTGAAATACTTTGCGAGAGTCTTTTCATCATCACCAAGGCCGTCGTTGATGCACCGCTGTCTGATGATTGCTTCGTAGATTTCAGAATACTCACCGGCAAAAGTGGACCAATCCATTTCTACATTACTATCAGATAACGGATCGACGCCACCGGGAATAGAAGGCTCAGCCAATGACCAACAAAGTGCCCAACGGCACAGAACATTCCAGTTCTGGATGCCAGTCCTTGCCTTGATACGGATCAGCCTGTCCTTTTCGGGCTGTGATAACTTGAAGTGTTTTACAATCATGGATTACACCTCCCCAAAGTAACCGTGGACAATCGATGTACACTGTTCCTCTTCACGGTAGAGGAGCGTATAGTAATCGACCACATTATCACGGACAAGATCAAGATAACGACCATAAACTTCTTCGTCCGTAGACAGTACCATTACCTGCGAACTTGCTGCCGGAAGGTACTTGGTCACAAAGTTGGCTCTATGAGAAGAGTCCAGGCGAGCCATTGGAGTGTCAATGATAACAGGGGCTTTGTAGCCAGAAGTCAAGGCAAGTGCCCAAACAATGGCCACCGCAAACATCTGTTGCTCACCGGCAGAGAGTTGGCTCTTCAGAAGCTCGTTGCCATCTAGGTCAAGAATCGTGACATCAAGGGTGCTGGGATCAATTTTGATTTCGCTCACCAGGGAGTCCTTTTCAACGAGTTCGCGGAAGCAGCTTGTCGCTGTACTGGACAGCTTCGCGACTTTCTCGCGCTGCAGGCGAACTTTGAACTCACGCAGCACTTCGATAGACATTGCAGCGTACTTTACGATACGGGCATTGTCATCATTCGCGTGTTCTTTTTCGGCGATGGCCTTAATCAACTGAATACGTTTTTCCTTCAGCAATTCACGTTGCCGTTTGAGACTTTCAATAGATTCACGATGGCGCTGGTATTCTGCATCGGCCAAAGCCTTTTCCGCCTCTATAGACTTCAAAGCATCAAAGAGTTGCATAGCCAAGGTTTTTTCGTCCGCAGCTCCCAAGTGTGCATCAAGACTCATCCATTCGCTCTCTTGGGCCTCGACATGATTTACGAGAGTATCGATACGCTGAGTGATATTCTGGAACACCTCTGCAATCAGTCGCTGATAAAGCATCATGCTTGTTGCAGACATATTCTTTACAGTTTCCTTGGTGGCGCTCTCTGGAATGTGCCCCACCAAAACATCGTTGATAATGTCCTGAACAGTTCTGAGATCCGACTGGCTTAGGCCACAATCGACAAGCCTTTCAAGAATCTGCTGGTGGAGATTCACAATAATTCTGTCCGAGTAAAGCTTGGCTTCAGACTGCTGCGAAGAAAGTTCGTTATCATAGGATTGCGTAACCAAGTTGCGGCACATGAAGAGCGGCGTAGAAGCATCTACAGCCAGCTGGAGAATTTCCTCATTCACCCTTTCAACTTCAGAGGAGATTTTTTGCATTTCCAGCTTAATGGCATCCCGATTGCGGCTGAGATCACCACCGGATGACCAAAACTCTTTTTCCTTGGCTTCCAACTTGGCAGTCAAGGCCTCGCACTTGCGTTCCAATTCATTAGCTTGCTTGGTGGCATCTGCAAGTCGAATGTCAATGTCTGCAATCTGCTTTTCGACCTCTTGATAGCCCACATTTTCTTCACTGTGTTCAAATGCGGCAAGTGCGTTTTTCTTGCGTCGTATAACCTCATCAGCGTGCTCGATAGCTTTCTCAATGGTAGAGACACCAATGGCGGACTTGATCGAACTCTTAATCTGTTCAAATGAGGTATCATCAGCAAGCTGAGTGATCTTCTCGTTGTTAAAGAAGAAAAAGCGAGCAATGCCGAAGGGTAAAATCTCTTCGATGTAATAGCTCCAGCTCTCACCAAGGTATTTATCGACTACACCATCTTTTTCAACGATAGTCTGCTGTTCGACTTTCTTGCCTTTGGCTGTCCAGGAGCGCTTGACGCGCAGCGCAGTACCATCGTCAAGGCACAGGGAAACTGCAACATATGTCTCATCGTCAGTGGCGTGTTTGTTGATATGGTCAAGCAGAAGCTTGTCGTATGAACGAGCCTTTTCCTGTATGTATTTCAATGCCTGCTTGCCATAAAGGGCAATCAAAATAGAGTCATGAAACGTTGTTTTACCTCTGCCGTTCAGACCGCCAACCAGTGTAATGTTGCGATTGCCAATCTGGTCGGTAAGACACATCTCGTGAGTGCCCTTGTATATACCGAAATTATGAAGTTCAACTTTAGTAAAATACACGTTCACTCACCTCAATCCACGAAGTCATCCGGGCTTGCTTCGTCCGTAATGCCGGAGATTCTAAGGGCGCGAGTAGAAGCAATAGTCTCTGCATCTGCCTCGTCTCTGTAGAAAGCCTTTTTGATTTCTTTCTCGAAATTCAGAATAACATTGCGTTTGTTTGAAATGGCAGCAGCTTTTGCTTCTGTATCCAAAAGCGCTCTCTGCATTTCTGCAAGCAGCTGCTCGTCGGGGTACAGCTCAGCACAGACTTCTTTGAGAAGTTCCGCTTCTGTCGCACCAAAGTATTTGTTCTTGCTGATGGTTCCATCAGAATACTTCTTGCCGGTAACTTCCTCGTAGATCCTGGGCAGAGAATCATCAAACTCATGGAACTCGTCAAGCCACAGCTGACGAATGAATTTGAGTTCTTCCATAGTAATCAGAGGAACACCCTTGATTTCATCCGGACCGATTTCATGAACAAGGAGTTCAACCTCAAGCAATCTACGAAGGAAGTATTCACGGGTCTCTTTGGTATATGGGCCATGCACAAGGCGGTTGTTGTACCACTGAAGGCGACCATCTCGCTTGCGGAAGTCTCGACGGTCACGGTCGGTCTGCCAGTCTCCATATCCGGCGATTTCGTTACGGAACTCAAGCATAGGAAGCATCCATGCCTTTTCCTCATCGTTTTGAATCATGGCCGCCATTGACTTATCCTCTGTAACCATGGTGCAAACCCAACAACCAAAACGGCTGTTGCCGCAGCTAGGGGTGGAGGAATCAATGACAAGGGGACATTCACCGTCAGCAGATGCGCCGCTATACATTGCCAAAAGGTCTTTGTTAGAGTGTCCCCAAGGATTCGGAACCTGAACGAGATACTGCCAGACATTGTCATTTAACCAGTTCTCAATAGGCGTAAACACATAGGAGTTCGGGAAAGAACCATTTGGACTAAGATGCGCTCTGTAACGCTTCTTTTCGTATCCCTCCAGTACGGCCTTACGGACGGCACTTTCTGCTTTTCGGGAACCGAGAACCATAATTGCTTCGCTCTCGGCATCAAGAATACTCTTGATAAAACGATTGGAGGCGTCAATCTTCATTCTGTCGGTACACCAACGGAAGTCGCGGCGAGGATAGGGGTATCCACGCCCGATCAGATTGACCCAAAACGTATTTGTCGTTGCCGGTGTAAGTCTGTGCGGAACAATGGGAAGCCCCTGTTCTTTTGCTGTCTGTTCCATCTTCTTGAGGGACTCTGTTGCCCATATTGCCACAACTGGAGACTCAACCAAAGTATCCGTGCTAATTACGTGTACGGTCTTTTTTAACTTGTCCTTAGGCAGCTCTTGAAGTGCATACCAAACAAGTTGAACAACAGCGGTAGAATCCTTGCCGCCGCTGTAGCCGCAAATCCAAGGAATCATATCTTCCAGATATAGTTCCTTGATGGTTTCAATAACTGATCTAATATCTTCCTTCGTTAGGTTAGCCATTATCGTTACCTGCCGTTTCAATCAATACTTTTCGCATATATGTTGACATTGCCTTTTGTGTTGATCTGTTCGCTGCAACTCTTCCATTAACAAACACAAGGTTTTCCCATTCAGGGTTTGTTTTGCGCCAGTCAATATCAGAGAGCTTTTTCAAATGATTCTCCCATGTGTCGGGGGTTTGCTGGACAATAGCATTTCCTGCATACCCAAGAGCAACGAGAGTGATGCTGAGCGAACAGATATAGTCCTTACGGATGTCGGATGATTTCATTTCACCGGTCTTGACCTTGTTCCATTCGGTGATATATCTACCGACTGCGCTCCAATATGCTTTGGCCAGATCAACCTTTTCCTGCAGCGGAAGATTAAGTCCTGCAAGCAGTTCGTTGGTTGCCGTACATATGGCGCTAAGTGTAAACAAAGCTTTTGAACGGTTAGAGATAGCTGTGCGTTCTTTTTCGACCAAGCCCTTGAATGCCTCAACCTCTTCAATAACCCGTTTCGCGATGATCGAGGATTCCTCTCGAGAGTTAAAAAGTATATTGATGGATTTTGTAGGCTTGATCGCGTAGCGGTTCAAATCGGAAAACATTTGTTGCGAACGAAGCAATCCCTCATCACGATAGAAAACAACAGAGATGTGCTCATTTTTCAAGGCGGGATTGATTTTAATTGCTTCTGCAATGGCGGCTCTTCTATGCTGTCCATCATTGATGAGGAAGCGAGAAGTCATAGATATACTGATAGTTCCAATTTGAGGCGTTGCGTCGGAGACAGCCTTAAACTCCATATTTCCATCTACAGAAACAGTCAATGCGGAGAAGACGTAACTATCCGTATTGTTCAATATGTAATCTCGTATTTCGGGAATGCGAGATTTATTCAAAATGCGCTGAGACCTGACTTCGGGAGGAAGCTCTTCGTCAGCAAACTGAAATATCTTTGCCATAACTTCCAGCGGCACCATAGAGATGTAGTATTCTCTTTGTGCCTGAGTCCCTTTTACAGCAGGGAAAATAAAAGCCGCACTATCCATCCTGCACTTCCTTTCCGTTTGCGCCGTATACGTAATAAATACTGTTTATATTATATATCGAGTCGGAAGTCTTGTAAATGGGTTTTGTGTATTTTCTGTTTGTCTTTTATAGGCAAACAGAAGACAAACAATTGAACTAGAAGCAAAAGAACAGGCGTGTGGTGCATATGGAATCTGCATCACACGCCTTTTTTGAGAAAACTCATTGCATCGTTGCGAATATCTTTCCTTCAATGTTTAGAATGTCATCCATCACCATCTTTGTTCCATTCTGCATCACGATCAGTCTCTCAAATTCATCAACTTTTTTCACTTTGTCGGTCACTTCAATATATGCTCCACCGTCTTTGTGCTCATCAGGTTCGAAGTATGTGAATGTTACCTCCGGCTCATCATCCAGACAATTCATTAGGATCTGAAACTTCATGTTCAGGATATTCAGAGCCTCTTCGTCCATCTCAATCTTTTCATCCGTCAGACGCCCGGTTTCTTTGATGGCAGCATCGTAACCGGTGAGAGCAGCGAAGGGTGAAAACTGAGCTGCACGATCCATCATGGACATCTGCTGTCTGGTTGCAGAAACATGATGAGGAAGATCGATTATATCATCATAGTTCTCACTCATGCTTTGTGTCCTCCAATCTGCACATTGCGGTCCTTCGCCGTCGCACCTTCTTCCAGGTTCATACCCTTTAGGATTGCGTTCTTTCCGAACTTCTTCTTGATGGTCAACATGGCCTGCTGCATTTTCTTTTCACGCTCAAGCTCGGCACGTTCCCGTTCTTGTTTTTCCTCCAGAGCGGCATAATCCGTAAAGAGGTCGAGCTGCTCAAAGCCGTCGTTCTTCTTCGGCGCATCTGCTTCGGGTATGACATGGTTTGCCACGATGTTTAACCGGCGAACAAGAAGGTTTTTATCAATAATCCGGTCAAAGAGGTCTGACGCAGCACACATTATCTTCCTTGTAGAAGACGTGTGACCGTCAAGGTTGGCAGTGCCGTGAGCGTGTTTCGGTATCTGCCGCCCATAGTGATCCTTAACGATAGTTCCGTGATACTTTTTCTTTCGCTCAGGATCGGTGAGGTTTTCAATATCGTAGCCTATCGTAACAACGATCTGATCTGTAACAAGCCCCTTGTCCACCAAGTCCAAAACGAGGAGGTCAGCCATCTCGCGGAGAACAAGCTTCGCCTTATCTGCTTCATAGGGACAGTGCAGGACTTGTCCAGAGCCTAAACTGTTGGTACTCGGTCTGTATGCTTTGATTGCTTCGATGGTGGTTGGCTCCCAGCCCCACGCATGGTCGATCAGCAGCTCCGCGTTCTTGCCGAAGAGCTTATATAGTTTGTCCTCATCATGGACAGAACATCGTGCCACATCGCCCATCGTGAACATACCGTTTTCTTCGAGCTTCTTTGCGATCCCTCGTCCCACTCGCCAGAAGTCAGTGAGGGGCTGATGCGCCCACAAAGTTTTTCGATAGCTCATCTCATCCAGCTCGGCAATGCGGACACCGTTTTCATCTGCCGGAATGTGTTTTGCCACGATATCCATGGCAACTTTGCAGAGGAAGAGGTTTGTGCCGATACCGGCTGTTGCCGTGATGCCGGTTGTCTCAAGAACATCCAGAATGATTTTCATGGCAAGGTCTCGAGGTGCAAGTCTGTATGTGTTCAAATAGTCTGTAACATCCATGAACACTTCATCAATGGAGTAGACTACAATGTCTTCCGGGGCAACATACTTCAAGTAAACTTCGTAAATTCTCGTACTGTACTCCATGTAATAAGCCATTCTTGGAGGTGCGATAATGAAGTCAATCGCAAGTTCAGGATTGCTTTGCAGTTCCGAGAAAAAGTGCGACGATCCTTCAAGCTTTCGTCCCGGTGCATCGTGCCTTCTTCCTTCGTTTGCCTCCTTGACGCGCTGCTTTACTTCAAACAAGCGTCCGCGACCCGAGATACCGTAGCTCTTGAGGGAGGGAGTAACTGCAAGGCAGATTGTTTTGTCGGTACGGCTCTCATCTGCAACGACGAGGTTTGTGTCCAGTGGATCAAGCCCACGCTCCCGACACTCAACCGAAGCATAAAAGCTTTTGAGGTCGATTGCGATGTATGTTCGTTCCTTCATGCTCCGGCTGCCTCCTTTCGGCATAATATATCTGCTCTACAAACTGGAAGTTGTCGAGCCGGATTATACAGGTGTTCCGACTTCGATCAGATTTCCGTCAGGGTCATAAAATCTGACCACCTTTTGCCCCCAACTGTGTGTCATCAGGTAATTGACGTATTCGGTTTCAGGGTAAAGTGTCTCAAGACGCTCTACAAATTGTTCTATGTCAGGTTCTTCAAAGTATAATTCAGACTGATTACTGTTTGAAATAATGCTTCTTTTTGTAAATTGTTCCCAGTAACCCGATTCCTGTAAATACAAGTTATTCGTCAATTCCATATTTCCATCGTTATCTTGAAGCAGTTGAAACCCAAACATATCACTATAGAACTTTAGCGCACGGTTACAATCTTTAACAACAATAAGCGTTCCTTTGTATTTCATATGTGTTCTCCTCCGCAAATTTCGATTTGTTTGTCTCTTAAATATGTAATCCATCGACCCAAGCTGCCAGTTCTTCGTGGCTGGCGCTGTGATTGAAAACCTTTCCTTCAATCAGTTTCGCACCCTTACAGCTTTCTGCAAGCCTTTCGTTGGTTTTGCCCATGTCACTTCCACCGGATGTGGCGAAGGGTACGATGGTCTTGCCGGTCAGGTTATAGCTTTCAAGAAAGGTGTTGATGATATGAGGAGCTATATACCACCAAATTGGAAACCCGACAAACACGGTATCATAGTCCTCCATGTTGTCGCGCATTCCGGCAATGGCAGGACGGGAATCCGGATCGCTCATCTCGACAGTGCTGCGAGATTTCTGATCCATCCAATTCAGGTCTTTCTTTGTATAGGGAACTGCTGGCTCGATCTCATAAAGGTCTGCGCCAATCGCCTCAGATAAGGTCTCTGCCACTTTTGCGGTCACTCCGCTTGCAGAGAAGTATGCAACTAGTTTTCTGCTCATCGTATGCCTCCCTTATTTCAAAAAGTCGCTTCGATGCTCGATCCGGCGCAGGTCATATCCGGTTTCTGCCAGATGTGCAATCTTCAAAGCAACCAGGTTTATGTCTGTATTCATAGCTCGTGCGATTTGCTCAGAGGTATATCCGTACTGATAGATATACTCAAGCAATTCATCAGTATCAAGAAGGATTTCTGCGGCGACAATGTTTGCCTCGTATTCAGGCTTCGTTGCCATATCGTAAAGCATGAACTCCTGCAACACGCTTCCATTTGCAAAGTGACGGTGCAGTTGATCGTGGCCCAGCTCATGAGCGCAGACGATACGCTGCATTCGCTCGCTTAAGTCCTTGTTGATAAAAATGAAACGATTGCGCTTGATTACTCGGTACATCCCTTTGAGAGGACCAAAGTCATCACAAAACAGCACCTCTATGCCAAGCTCATGCGCTATGCGAAAGGGATCTCTTGTTCCGCACCGTTTCACGAGATCGCTACCAACTTTTGAGAGATAGTCAGCACGCATCGCTCCACCTCCATTCGTGGGGAATCATTATAACAGTTATGTTGTACCAAAATAAGGACTCAATCCTGTACAACTTCTTTGCTTTTTCGTCTGCCGTATTTTTTGTTCTTTTCTTTTGCCATCCAATAGGCATCGTTCAGGGCCTTCATCGCACCTTCCAGCGCTTCTTCGCTCAACTTACCACCGGCGAACATACCGGTCACTTCGCTGACCAGTTTATCAATATCTCGCGCTGCCTTTGCGCCGCCCTTCTCATGGGCCTCGACAACATAAGCGCCGCTGCTGCCAAGCAGGTATTCCGTCGTAGTCGCCAGAGCATCTGCAATTTTCTGAATGACTTCCATGTTAGCCGGTTTTCTATTTCCGAGTTCATAATTCTGGATGGTACGAGTGGTAACACCAGCCTTCTGCGCCAGTTCAGCCTGAGTAAGTCCAGCTTCCACTCGCTTTTCTTTCAGCCTGTTTTTGAATCCCATAAGGCACCTCTTTCTAAAACTTTTTGCGAACACGAACACTTTTTCGTATGCAACCATTGACATGAAAATATGTTCGTGATACACTATGGTCACTTACACGAAATCCCGTTCGTGTCCTAAAGATACCACGCGAAACCTTGTGTGTCAATAGAAATGCGAAATATTGTTCGTATTTCTTTTGAGTTTTTTATGAACGGAGGAATCATATGCAGACCGCATCATGTAGAAAAGCATACGTCTCTGTCAATTTAGACGTAGACAAAGAAGGCGTCTTTTATCCACGCCTGATTCGCTGGGACAACGGCTTGGTTTTTCAGATTGAGCAAATCCAGTATAAATGCCGCGCTTCCTCAAAAAAGGTCGGCGGTGGCGGCATTCGCTACACTGTAATGATCAAAGGAAAGGAAACCTTCCTGTTTCGTGAAGGTGAGAAATGGTTTGTAGAAGCCAGGGAGGGCAGTTGATGATTTTATCTCTCGCACAGATCGAAGACATAGCAGCAGCAACAACAAAAGACTTCAATAGGTTCTTCTTCAATGAAGATGATCAGACAGCAAGATCTACGCCTCGCGGCACACCAATCGATCAGCTTGCAAGTCAATACCTTGGGTTGAAAGTGTCTTTTACCCGCTTATCACCCGATGGAAGTCTCTGCGGGGTAACCGCTTACAGCGATACAGAGTATATCGTTGAGACGGATGGGATGACCAGGACGATTCCGTTGAAGCGAAATCAGGTTTTATTGGATTCAAGCTTCATAGAACCGGCACAAATCAAAAAGCTCTGCGGAAAGCGGAGGTTTACTTTGGCTCATGAATGTGCGCATCAAATCCTGTTCCAGATGGAAAGTGACGCGAGCAAAACTGCTTGCAGAAGCCAGTATTCCGAACGACGTGCGTATTCGCTTCGTGATCTGAAAACCAAAGAGGACTGGAATGAATGGCAGGCGAACGCTCTGGGCGCTGCAATCTTGATGCCTCAGGAGGAAATCAAATATGCGATAGTCCGCTATTGTCCGAATCGCAAATTGGTATGCTATGAGAATCACTTCATTTACATCGACAGGCTGGCAATCAAGTTGATCTGCGATGTGTTCAAAGTGTCAAAGACAGCCTTAACCATACGGCTGCGCCAGCTTGGATATCTTGAGGATCGCCCCTTTTCGGAATATCGCGATCCATTGGAGGTGTGGCCATGAGCAGATGTGAAATCAGAATTACAGAACCTTCTGCTGAAATGCAGCAAAAAATTATACGGGCACGAAAAGCGATTGCCAATCAGGAACCGCGATATATCAAGTGCCCATATTGTAAGCATAATGCAATTGTCGTGTACGAGGATACACGCGGTCATGTCGAATCAAAATGCAAAAAATGTGGAAGGATCACCGTTTTCGATGTAATGAGCATGAGACGGCTCAGAAGAATCCTATCCCGCTGACCGATACAAACAATCGAATAACAGACGCTGAGCTGTGGAGCCGCTGAATGGTGAGTCATCCTAATGCCGCATGAGACAGAGTTTCGTTTTACGAGCCTCTGTTTTATCGGTATGGATTTTATGACCACCATCATGCGGCTCTTTTTCTTTCCTTTCTGTCGCTCCCGGCAGAAAGGATTTTTTATGTACAAACGCTGGGAGTGCTATCTCGCAGAGTATCCGTAATCTCCTCGTTTCTTACCAGCCAACCAAGAAACGAAATTCAAAGGAGATTACAAAAAATGGCATGGAACAACGGACTTGAAAGAAAAAGATTTGATGAAGAACAGGAAAAGCTTGCGGCGGGGTATCGCGCTGCAGGCATGACAGAGGAACAGATCGAGCAGATGCATCGGTTCGATTTGGAGGCATTCAACAGCACACGCAGATTCTTTGAACACAACCAACAGATTCCAGACAATGTATTCGGAACTGATGACGAGGGGCTTTGCCCGCTGAACGACAAGTTCCTCGAAGTAATGTCAGTCACTATAGAACAGTCTGATGCGAAATCCCGTTATTGGTGGACTGAGGAAATCGACAATCCTGAGCTGGCCAAACAAATCAAAGCATTAGGCAAGAAGGATATCGAACTAATTACGCTTCATGTGTTCGAAAACTTCACTCAAGAAGAAATCAGCAAGGAGTTTGGAATTTCACAAAGGGCGGTGGGCAAGAGAATTGAGAAGCTGAGAAAATTCTTCAAATATTTTTGCTGATTTGGTTCTAAAAAAAGCTTTCTCGTCGGCTATCACCTGGAAGGGAGAAATCACTTCCTATACCGCTGACGGTAATAGTTTAATCCCGGATGCGGTGAACGCTCCTCGAAAACTGAATACCTTTATCAGATAACGAACTCTCTAGTAAGAGCCGAGCCGAAGGGTACGCCACGATCCGTTTGACGGGGAGCGATCAATGCCAGCTTCGGAAAAGTCGGGTAGCTCCCGATTGGCGACGAGGACGGAGAGGTGCTACTCCCCACCAGGGACAGTCCGAGCGTGCTAACAACCGTCGCAGGCAATCCGGTGAGAGGCTATGTAAGTTAAGCATAGGCGTGAAGCGAGTGCCGAGAGCGTAAGGCAGTCTGTATGAAGTAGATGACTTATAACAACATCGGGAATGGAAGATATACTTTGTCATTCCAGTCCGATATCAAAGGGCGAGCTGCACCATACAGCTCGCCCATCTACATACCAATCAATTCTTAGGAGGAACATAAACATGAATGAAAACTGGAACTATCGCCGTGGCGATATTTATCTTGCAGATCTTAACCCCTATGTCGGCTCTGAGCAGGGCGGCACCAGACCGGTACTTCTTCTCCAGAACGATGCCGGCAATTACTTTTGTCCAACGCTTATCATTGCTCCGATCACTTCCCGTGTTTGGAAGAAAAGCGAACAGCCTACGCATTGCCGCATTGAAAATGTGAAATGTCTCAGCGACACTTCAATGGTACTTCTTGAGCAGATCAAGACCATCGACAAGCGCAGAGTTAAAAAGTATATGGGCAGACTGGATAAGGAACAGATGCGGCGCGTTGATGACTGCATCGAAATCAGTCTTGGTCTCCAGATTCCCGAATGTGTGGAAGCACCGTGAGGGAGGAATGGCTATGAGCAGAAAAGATAAATACAACAGCTCCGGCTGCCTTGACCTGACCGCTTATCTCGCTCTCCAGAACATCGAGCGAGAAGAAAACCGCAAAGCCGCTGAGAAGCGCCGCGCAATGAAGACAGGAGGAAGAACATGGGAAACAACAATGCAGCAAACATCTCCCAGCGTGAAGCGTACAAGCTCATGCTGAGGGATTACCCCGACGTGCTGAACATCGATCAGATGTGTGAGATTCTTTCCGTCAGCACAAAGACGGGATATAAGATCATCAAATCCGGCAGCATCTGCTGTCTGAAGGTTGGGCGAGCCTACCGGATTCCCAAGGCTCATCTTTTTTCTTATCTCTGCATCGGAATTCAGACCGCATCCGCAGAGGCTTGACACATTGGGCGACATCCTACCACTCGAACCCACAAGGTGATATAATAGAACCACGGTCATCGGTAGGTGTCGTCCTGCAATTAAGACGAGTAGGAGGATTTACAAAATGGTAGCAGGACACCTTCGAGAAAAAAATGGCTATTACTATGCCGTCCTGAATTACAATGACGCCTTTGGTAAGAGAAAGACCAAGTGGATCGCCACGGGTCTCACTGTGAAAGGCAATAAGAAAAAGGCCGAAGCCTTTCTGATGGAAGAACGTCAGAAGCTCCAGCCCGAAGAACCGGTAGAGGGAGACATATTTTTCGCTGATTATATGGAGCAGTGGCTTGATGTCGTGAAAAGCTCTATTGCAGTCGCTACATACGCTTCATACGCAGCATCCGTGAAGCGTATCATCGCGCCTTATTTTCGCGAGAGAAGGATCACCCTCAAGGAACTGACCGCAAAGGATATCCAGGACTTCTATCTGTTCAAACTGAAGAGTGTGAGTGCTTCGTCTGTTATCCATTACCACGCGAACATTCACAAAGCTCTGAAGTACGCAGTCAAGCTGGATCTGATCCCGTCGAATCCCGCGGACAAGGTTGAACGCCCCAAGAAGGATCATTTCGTCGGCAGCTTCTTTGATGCGGACGAAGTGAACAAGCTTTTTGAGGTCTCCAAGGGAACCAAACTGGAGCTGCCGATTCTGTTCGGTGCTTTCTACGGTCTGCGCCGCAGCGAAGCCATCGGTCTTAAATGGGATGCCATTGATTTTGAGAACGACACCATTGTCATCCGGCACACCGTTACATCGGTGAACCTCGACAATAAGCACGTTCTCGTGGCGGCGGATACCACCAAAACCAAGTCCAGTATGCGAACCCTTCCGCTGGTTACTTTCGTCAAGGAACGGCTGCTTGCCGTCAAAGCGGAGCAGGACAACAACAGACGGCTCTGCGGGAAATCGTACAACAAGAAGTATGCAGGTTATGTCTGCATCAATGAGATCGGTGATCTCATCAAGCCCCATTATGTGACGGAGCAGTTTCCGAAGCTTCTGGAAGCAAACGGTCTGCGGCGCATCCGTTTTCACGATCTCCGGCACTCCTGTGCCAGTCTGATGCTCGCAAACGGTGTTCCCATGAAGCAGATTCAGGAATGGCTTGGTCACAGCGATTTTTCTACCACAGCAAATATTTACGCCCATCTGGACTACAGCTCCAAGCTGACCTCCGCAGATGCAATGCTCTCCGGCCTTGGCATCGCAGAGGCAAAATAAGCGTCCGTTCTCCCCGATGATCTCCCCTCGGGAAAAAGGGGAGATCGTAAAAAAGGTCGCTGAACGCATATCTGTGGGTTCAAATGAGGAAAAGAATAGTAGAAAGTGCCTAAACCACGCTTGGCAATTTAGGCACTTTCTACACGATTTTGGCGGAGAGGGCGGGATTCGAACCCGCGTGCGGTTGCCCGCAAACTGATTTCGAGTCAGCCCCGTTATGACCACTTCGATACCTCTCCGTATCTATCTCAACACGATTTTATCTCCCGCGGTTGAAAAACCGGCTCAGAAAAAACTGAGAATTTGGGGAGATTTCGTGGGGAGAACGACTAAAATATTTAATTACATAATACCGCAAAAAACCGCTACATACAAGGGATTTCGGGCTGGAGGCTACCGAATAGCGACTCTGATTTCGAGTCGAGCTCGTTATGACCACTTCGATACTTCTCCATATTGAGTTTTTACAGCCCTGAAATCTGGTCAAAAAACAGGGCACTGCAAGCAAAATGATGCAGTATTTTCGGAAAGGCACCTTTTGGAAAGCCCGGGAAGCCTTGAAAACAAAGGATTCCTGCTTTCACAGCTAACCAACACGGCGGAGTATTTCGAGTCAGCCCCGTTATGACCACTTCGATAACCCTCCATATTTTATTAAAAAAAGAGGTGAGGTCAATAGCGTTGACCGCATTATAGAATATAACATTTTAGACAGATTGTCAATAAACTATGTCAGGCTTTATATACTGACCCTGTGTAGGCATGGCAAAAAGATTTAATTTTTAGTGTGTTTTCGGCTTTGTAAGCTTTGCTATTAAAGCATCCTCTATGGTTGCGATGGTTTATGCTATAAAACCGTATGGCAGTGGAGGATGAAACTAATCCACGCCCTTGCCATGATGCCTCAGCCAACACTTACCTGCGTAATTCAAATAGACGAAACGTATATACTGGAGTCTCAGAAGGGCAGCCGTACGCTTGTAAACTATCTGCCGGATAAGTACTCTGTTCGTCTACCCCGCTATGGGCATAAGCCCTCCGTGTTTGGCATTATGGGCCCAGAATTCTGTACTGTTGTAACCGCTATTGATGAGCGTGGATACTGCGTTTGTAAGGTATCGGCTATGGGCAAGCTTACCGATGATGTCTTCTACGACACTTTGACAGACATATAGAAAACTCTACTTATATTTGCACTGATGCTTACCCTGTTTGTTTGCATTATTGTACAGTTAAAGATTATTCGCATTATATCAAGCTCTCCAACTATGACAAGATACTCTACAATAACGGTTATAATCGGGCAACACCTCTGACCGGCACCATTACGGAGAAAGAAGCGAAACAGAATCACAGCATAAAAAAAGCCCTGTATAAACAGGTGGAAATGGACAAGATTGAAAATAACCACTGCACCTACGAAGAGTACAACGCTATTAAAAAAGGCTTTCATCTTTCCTTAGGCCAAGTGAATGAGCTTCACGCAGACATACATTTTATATATTCCGACAAAGCAAATGTATCCAGCAAATATTTGCAGGATCACCTAGGCTTTTTTACCTATATTCGAAACTGGACAGTTGAGCATGGAAACTATCCAAGTTCCCGTACTGACGCCATGGAAATCTTCTTTGAAATTCTTGCCCAGCATGGTAAATATACAAAAAACCACATAAAAAAGGCTGCCCTCGTGCTGCCAAAACCTACTAATAAGTTTTTGTCGCTGCTGAAGGCCAACACAGATAAGGTACGCAAAGAGACAAATAACCAATTCTTCAAATTTAGTACAGATGACAGCATCTACACCTTTGACCACAGGGCGTTTCTTACGGTACAGCCTCGCAGCAAGCTGCACAAAATTTGCCGTATTCACAGCATCCGGGGATACAGTGAATGGACAGTACGCGGCATTGTGGTAAAAATCCTAAGTTTTCGAGATATAGATGCTATAATTGCCTCGTTGATTGCGGGAAAACGTGATTCCTTAGTTGATGATGAAGATAAAAAAGCAATTGCAGCATCCAGGTATAAGCACTAAAAGCACCCACTCCCAAGTGAGAGTGGGCTGTGGTGTTGTGATTAGTTGTTTATCTTCGTGTTATGTCCATAAACTCCTAAATTTTCTTAGGTTCAATTTAATCTAATTCATCTACATATTTTTTTGCTTCAATTAAAGACATTAGCGTGCGTTCACGGATTCTTTTGACAGCCTCTACTTCTTTTCCTGTTCGTTTTAGATGAGTTGCTAGCTCTTTTACTTCATCGGAAACCCAATAAGATGAGAGACTATCATAACCGGTAAGCTTGGCTAATTGATTTATTCGTTCTTCTTGGCTTTTGACTCGTTTCTTTAATACTGAAATTTCATTGAACATCAGCATGGCAGAAATAATCAACAACGTAAAAATAACAGATTCCATTTACCCCATTCCTCCGTACGTTATATAAATAATCTAAATTTTATTATACACGTAAGCCAGCAAGGAATCAATAGCTTCATATACTAAGACACCTTATTTCTACGCTGAGAGAATTTGTTGTTTTAACATCTTTATTTGAAGAATTCAGTGAAGAATTTTTAGATATCCTTGTAATTGTCGTTAAAAAAGCACTAATGTTCCTTTGAAATTAGGAATATTGGTGCTTTTTAATGTATCGATAGATAATTGCAACAGAAATGTTCCAGCCCTCGTCAAGGACAGTATATATATTAGTTTTATTCCATCTGTTCGCCCCAGAGCACTCTATCCCTTGCAAAAAACGGCATATAGAACTAAATTGGCCTGAGAATTAAGCCTATTTGTAGTACTCGGCGGCGGAGGCGAACAGACCCATATCGTAGCGGCCGTCCACATTCTTATACAACCCGCTGCCTGTGCGCTCCGAGTGACCCATTTTACCGAGTACGCGTCCATCCGGAGAGCATATCCCCTCGACAGCGAAGACGCTTCCATTGGGGTTATACTGAATGTTATAACTCGCTTTTCCGCTCAAATCAACGTATTGTGTCACGATCTGTCCGCTCTCCGCAAGGCTTGCGGCAAGCTCTGGAGAGGCGAGAAAGCGTCCCTCGCCGTGGGATATCGGGACTGTGTATATATCGCCTACACGGGTTTTCATAAGCCAGGGGGAGAGATTGGAGGCCACGCGTGTGCGAACCAGCTTTGACTGATGTCGGCCAATATTGTTAAAGCTCAGAGTCGGCGAGTTTTCGTCTGTATCGCTTATGTGACCGCTTGGCACCAGACCCAGCTTTATGAGCGCCTGAAAGCCGTTGCAGATGCCCAGCATAAGTCCGTCACGGGTGTGCAGGAGGTTTTCCACCTCGTCTCTTACGGCGGCGCTGCGGAAAAAGGAGGTGATGAATTTTGCGCTGCCGTCCGGCTCGTCGCCGCAGGAAAAGCCGCCGGGTATAAATACTATCTGAGCGGTTTTAAGTTTCTCAGCAAACTGCTCTACAGATAGGGAAATATCGTTTGGCGACAGATTTCGTACGATAAAGCACTCAGCTTCTATGCCGGCGCTTTCCAGCGCCCTTACGCTGTCATATTCACAGTTTGTACCGGGGAACACGGGGATAAGCGCTTTTGGACGGCCAAAGCCTGTGCGCGGTTTTATGACAGGTGCATTACGTCTAAAGTCTCTGGTGGGGATTTCCTCGTCCTTTGACGAAGTATTACAGGGGTAGATGCTCTCAAGCTTTCCCTCATAGAGTTTGTTCAGCCCTGAAAGTGAGAGCTCGTTTCCGCCGAAGGATATACCCGAACCGGAGGTGACGGTTCCGAGTACGCTGCCGACAGTGCCGTCTGTCATTTCGATTATGAAGCTGCCGTAGCGGTAGGAGAAAATATCGGCAAGGCTTATGTTCCCTTCATAGTCAAAGCCGAGACCGTTGCCAAGGCACATTTTAAAAATACCCTCGGCCACGCCGCCGCATGTCGGCGTCCAGACCGCACAGGCCTTTCGGTCACGGACAAGCTGTGAGACGGTTTTGAAGTTTTCCAGAAGCGAGTCGGAGTCGGGCAGGCCGTCATGGTCGTATAACGGGCTTAGAAGACAGACTTTGTGCCCTGCCGCCTTAAATTCGGGAGATATGACGTTGTCAATACTGCCGGCAGTCACGGCAAAGGAAATGAGCGTGGGCGGGACATCTAGCTTTTCAAAGCTCCCGCTCATGGAGTCCTTACCGCCGATTGCGGCGGCTCCAAGACGCTTTTGAGCGATAAACGCACCCAGAACAGCGGACAGGGGCTTACCCCAGCGTCTGCCGTCATTCATAGGTTTCTCAAAGTATTCCTGAAAGCTGAGATAGACGTCCTCATAGTCCGCGCCAGCGGCGACAAGCTTTGAGACGCTCTCCACAACGGCGAGATATGCGCCGTGGTATGGGCTCCTTTCGCTGATATATGGATTGAAGCCGTAGGACATGAAGGAGCAGGTTTTGCTGTCACCGTGCTCACGGGAAATCTTGTGGACCATTGACTGTATAGGCGTTAGCTGATGTCTGCCGCCAAAGGGCATAAGGACACTGCCGGCACCTATCGTTGAGTCAAAACGCTCGGATAGCCCGCGTCTGGAGCAGATATTCAGGTCGGAAACGAGAATTTCCATGCCGGATTTGAAGCTTATTGGAATCAGCTTTTCAAAAGGTCTTGGGGAATCTGGCGTGATGTCGATATGCTTATCAGCCCCGTTTGAGTCGAGAAACTCGCGTGAGATGTCCACTATAGCCTTACCGTGCCAGTTCATAAGCAGACGGGGGCTGTCGGTGACCTCGGCTACAATGGTCGCCTCAAGGTTCTCCGCTGCGGCAAGCTCCATAAAGCGGTTTACATAACTAGGTTCTACAACGACTGCCATGCGTTCCTGTGACTCGGATATAGCTAGCTCCGTGCCGTCCAGGCCCTCATACTTTTTTGGTACGGCGTTGAGGTCGATTTTAAGACCGTCCGCCAGCTCGCCGATTGCGACAGAGACGCCGCCGGCACCAAAATCGTTACAGCGCTTTATGAGCCTTGATGCCTCCGGATTTCGGAAGAGACGCTGTAGCTTTCGCTCCTCAGGGGCGTTGCCCTTTTGGACCTCGGCGCCGCAGGATTCCAGAGAGGAGAGGTCATGCGCCTTTGAGGAGCCCGTGGCTCCCCCGCAGCCGTCCCGGCCCGTCCTGCCGCCAAGCAGTATTACGACGTCGCCGGGGATCGGACGCTCCCGGCGTACGTTTTCTTCCGGAGCGGCCGCGATCACCGCGCCGACCTCCATGTGCTTTGCGGCATAACCCTCGTGGTAGATCTCGTCCACTATACCTGTCGCAACGCCTATCTGATTGCCGTATGAGCTGTATCCGTCGGCCGCGGTTGTGACAAGCTTTTTCTGCGGAAGCTTGCCCTCTAGCGTCTCGGAAAGCGGCGTCAGCGGATCGGCCGCGCCCGAAACACGCATGGCGGCATAGACATAGCCGCGCCCCGAGAGGGGGTCGCGGATAGCGCCGCCGATACAGGTTGCCGCTCCGCCGAAGGGCTCTATCTCGGTGGGGTGGTTGTGTGTCTCGTTCTTAAACAGCAAGAGCCATTTTTCGCTGTCGTTCTCGGTTTCAACGTCGATTTTCACAGTGCAGGCATTTATCTCTTCGCTCTCGTCAAGTTTACATAACTTACCGTTCGCTTTCAGGTACTTTGCCGCCAGAGTTCCAATGTCCATAAGACAGATCGGTTTCGTGCGCTGCAGCTCGACGCGGGTCTCAAGGTATTCATCCCAGGCTCGCTGCAGTGTCTCATCCTCAAACCTGACGCTGTCTATAATTGTGTTGAAGGTGGTGTGACGGCAGTGATCGGACCAGTAGGTGTCGATCATTCTTATCTCTGTGATGGTCGGATCGCGACGCTCTCTTGAAAAGTAGCTGCGGCAGAGGCGCAGATCGTCCTCATCCATAGCTAGACCGTATTCTCTGATGAAATCGGAGAGCTCCGAATCGCTCATGCTGATAAAGCCGTCCAATGTTTTGACCTCTGTGGGAATCCGGCAGCTTACTTCAAGAGTATCAAAGCGGTCAAGGCTTGCAAGACGGCTCTCAACAGGGTTTATGACGTAGTTTTTGATTGATTTTAGCTGCCCGCGGGAATAGCTTCCGGAAACAATATAGACCTTTGCTGTCCGAACAAAGGGGCGCTCACCCCTTGATACTATCTGAATACACTGCGCGGCGGAGTCGGCACGCTGGTCATACTGTCCGGGGAGATACTCCACAGCAAAGACGTCACAGCCCTCTGTAAATGTCAGCTCGTCGGTGACTATGTCCAGCTGAGGTTCGGAAAAAACGGTGCGCTTACAGCTCTCAAAGAGAGCCTCGCCGACATTTTCAACATCATAGCGGTTCACTATCCGCAGCGTTTCAAGCTCCTGAATGCCCAGAAAGCTGCGGATATCTTCCAGCAGAGCCCTCGCCTCCAGAGCTTCGGACTGTTTTTTTTCAACGTATACTCTATAGACCATCTTATCCTCCCGATTCGGCAAATAACAAAACTAAAGTGCTCTAAGCGCTCTCTGACCTATGTCCCGGCGGTAAAACGCGTTCTCAAAAACTACGTTTCCGACAGCACCATAGGCTTTGCTCACAGCTGACCTGAGATCGGAGGCCACGGCCGTCACACCGAGAACCCGCCCGCCGCTTGTAAGCAGCTCTCCGCCGGCAAGCCTTGCGCCGGCGACATATATCTGGACGTCCGCTGGCATTGGAGAGGGGAGACTGATCTCATAGCCCTTTTCGTATTTCTGCGGGTAGCCGTCAGACGCCATTATGACGCAGCAGGCGGCGCCGTCGGAAAACCTTACCTCTGTGTCCGACAGTGTGCCGTCTCTGGTAGCTAACATTATGTCAACCAAATCGCTCTGTAGAAGGGGTAGGACTACCTGCGTCTCGGGGTCGCCGAAGCGGCAGTTGTACTCAATGACCTTTGGCCCGTAATTGGTTAACATAAGTCCAAAATACAGACAGCCCCTAAAGCTGCGTCCCTCGGCGTTCATGGCCTCTAGCGTAGGCAGAAAGATTTTTTCCATGCACTCGTCCGCAATTGAAGCAGTGTAAAAGGGGTTGGGAGCAACAGTGCCCATTCCGCCTGTGTTCGGTCCCGTATCACCGTCGTGAGCGCGCTTGTGATCCATGCTGGATACCATGGGGATGATGACTTTTCCGTCTGTGAAGGCCAGAACGGAGACCTCCGGTCCTTCGAGATACTCCTCAATTACAATGTGGCTGCCGCTCTCGCCGAACACCTTGTCCTCCATCATGGAGCGGACTGCGGCTCTGGCTTCATCGCGGGTCTGTGCTATTACAACGCCCTTGCCCAGAGCCAGACCGTCTGCCTTTATGACAGCGGGCAGAGGTGCGGTCTCAAGGTACTCCATGGCTTTTGCCATGTCGTCAAATACCTCGTATTTGGCTGTGGGTATACCGTATTTCTTCATGAGTTTTTTGGAGAAGACCTTGCTCCCCTCGATTATGGCCGCTTTCTTGTCCGGCCCGAAGCAGGGCACTCCTGCCTCCTCCAGTGCGTCTACCATACCCATGACCAGCGGGTCGTCGGGTGCGACAACGGCAAGGTCGATGTTGTTTTCGCGCGCAAATTTTACCGCTCCGTCAATATCCTTAGCTCCGATATCAACGCAGACAGCGTCGGCCGCGATGCCTCCGTTACCCGGGAGAGCGTAAATTATGTCAACCTTTGGGCTCTCTTTCAGTTTCTTAATTATGGCGTGCTCACGCCCGCCGCCGCCGATGACCATTATCTTCATAGCGCACCTCAGTTTACATAATATTATATCTTATATCAATGGTGGAAAAGCCTCATTCCGGTAAAGGACATGACCATATTGTTCGCGTTGCATTCGCTTATAACGTCGTCGTCGCGGACGCTGCCGCCGGGCTGTGCGACATAGGTCACACCGCTGCGGCGGGCGCGGATAATATTGTCTCCGAAGGGGAAAAAGGCATCACTGCCCAGAGAGACGCCCTCGATTTTGGAGAGGTACTCGCGTTTTTCCTCAAAGCTGAGTTTTCGAGGCTGCTCTGTGAAAAACTTCTGCCAAACGTCGTCGCCGCGCACATCATCGCTATCTTCGGAGAGGTAGACGTCAATCGTGTTGTCGCGCACGGCTCGGGGCAGATCCGCTATGAAAGGAAGCCCCAGAACAGCGGAGCTCTGGCGCAAATTCCACTTGTCGGCCTTATCGCCGGCAAGCCTTGTACAGTGAATACGGCTCTGCTGACCGGCTCCGACGCCGATTGCCTGTCCGCCCATGGCGAAGCATACAGAATTGGACTGAGTGTATTTCAGAGTTATAAGGCTGATGATGAGATCGCGAACCGCGCTTTCGGGCAGTCGTTTGTTTTCGGTGACTACATTCTCAAGCAGCCCGGCATTGATTTCAAAGTTGTTGCGCCCCTGCTCAAAAGTCACGCCGAAAACCTGCTTTATCTCTCTTGGCTCTGGCACATAGTCAGGGTCGATCCGTATGATGTTGTATGCGCCCTTTTTTTTGGTTTTGAGTATTTCCAAGGCCTCGGGAGCAAAGCCGGGGGCAATGACTCCGTCGGATACCTCGCGCTTGATGATGCTGGCTGTAACGACGTCGCATTCTTCGGAGAGAGCGATCCAGTCGCCAAAGCTACTCATTCGGTCGGTACCGCGCGCTCTTGCGTAGGCGCAGGCGAGGGGGGAGTCCCCAAGCCCCTCGATATCGTCCACAAAGCAGGCTTTTTTCAGCTCCGGGGACAACTTCAGTCCTACGGCGGCACTGGTCGGGGAGACATGCTTAAAGCTGGTGGCGGAGCACAATTTAGTCGCCGCAGAGAGCTCTTTGACGAGCTGCCAGCTGTTGAAGGCGTCCAGCAGATTTATATAACCGGGTCTTCCGTTGAGTATTGTGATCGGCAGATCAGAGCCGTTATCCATAAATATCCTGGCGGGCTTCTGGTTGGGATTGCAGCCGTATTTCAGTTCAAATTCTCTCATTTTTCTACCCTTCAAAAGTTCTTGTTCAGTGAGCGGCTTTCGGTCCTTCCGGTTTCAAGGTCGGTATAGCGGACAAAAAGCGAAACTTTGTTCTCTTCGTTGAGGTTGTACCAAATGGTTTTGCAAAGTCCGTCGATGAAGTTATCGGTTTTCACGGCTATAGGTTCACCCGAAAAACTGGGCAGGGGGTCTCCGTTGCCATCGTAGGTGTGTATGAAGTGTCCAACACCGTTTTCGGGGGCGTAGTTTATGTTGAGGCGCTCGCAGCTTTTGCCCTCCGGATCGCCGGACTTCAGTATGCTGAGCTTATAGGAAAAACCGTCCTCCAGATCTAAAAGCCCGCTGATACGAGGCGTCCAGTTCGGCTCGTCCGGCTCGAAGCAGCGCGTCTCAAGCGCCTCCTCAAAGCTTTTGCCCTCTGAGAGAAAATCGTATATCGTGTCGGTCTGATCACCGTTGCTAACGATGATTTTTTGTCCCAGCACTCGGACTGGAGAGTAAATAATGAGACTGGGGTCGCTAAGCTTTGAGGGGTCGAAAGCCTCGGTGCGGATGCCCTTGCCGTCGCGGACAAATATACGGTTGCGGCTGTTTTCACTGCGCCCCATGATGAAATAGGCACAGAGTGCCTTTGTGCCGTCAGGGGATTTTCCTATCAAAATACCTCTGCCGGGGTATTCGTTGTTGCGAAGTATTTCGCCTAAATCAAGAATTTCCTTTTCCATAGTCTTCTCCCTCTCTAATAATACTTTTTGATACTATCTCGGCTGCGCGGGGAAGGAGCTTCCACTCTGCACGCTCCATTACGCGCTTTTGCAGGGCTTCAGGCGTGTCGTTTTTGTATACAGGGACGCTTTTCTGTAGGATTATCTCACCGCCGTCCGGTACCTCATTGACAAAGTGCACGGTCGCCCCCGTGACCTTTACGCCCTTTGCGAGTGCGGCCTCGTGGACGCGCAGTCCGTAGAAGCCGCTGCCGCAGAAGGACGGAATAAGCGAGGGGTGAACATTAATAATGCGTTTTGGCCACTTTGCGACAAAATCTGCGGACAAGATGGACATAAAGCCAGCCAGGATTATGAGCTGGATGCCTTGTTCTGTCAAAGCGTCCTGTATTCCTTTCTCGAACTCCTCCTGTGAGGAGCTGTCCCTTTTAGATACTACGACAGTTGGAATGCCGGCGCCTTTTGAGCGCTCAAGGGCATAGGCGCCGGGATTAGAGGATATGACAAGACAGATCTCGCCGCTTCCTATGATACCTGCCCTCTGCGCGTCAATAAGTGCCTGCAGGTTTGTCCCTCCGCCTGAAACCAGGACGGCGATTCTGGCCTTCAGCATATGACAACGCCCTCGCCGCCCTCAATTATTTCGCCCATCACATAGGCGTCCTCTCCGTTTGCGCGAAGTACGCTGAGCGCCTTGTCCGCGTCCGCTGCCGATACGACCACGCTCATGCCCACTCCCATGTTGTAGGTGTTGAACATGTCGCGCTCGGAAATGCCGCCGCGCTCTGCGATAAGGCCGAAAACCGGCGGAATTCTGAGAGCCTTGCGGTCGATTTTAGCGGTCATGCCGACGGGCAGGCTTCTGGGGATATTTTCATAGAAGCCGCCGCCCGTGATGTGTGAGACACCCTTAACCTTTACAGCGTCAAACAGCGCAAGCATGGGCTTCACATATATTTTTGTGGGTGTGAGCAGGGCCTCGCCCAGAGACGCTCCGCCCAGCTCCGGAACCGGAGTGGTGAGGTCGGTGTGCTCCACGTCAAAAATCTTTCTGACAAGCGAAAAACCATTGGAGTGTACGCCGGAGGAGGGGAGAGCTATGATGAGGTCGCCCTCGCAGATTGCTTTTTTGTCAAGTACCTTTGACTTGTCCACAACACCCACGGCAAAGCCCGCAAGGTCGTATTCGTCCTCCGGGTAAAAGCCGGGCATCTCGGCGGTCTCGCCGCCGGTAAGCGCGCATCCGGACTGAACGCAGCCCTCAGCTACGCCGGAGACTATAGAGGCGACCTTTTCGGGAAAATTTTTTCCGCAGGCTATATAGTCGAGGAAAAACAGGGGCTTTGCACCGACGCATATAATGTCATTTACGCACATGGCGACGCAGTCGATGCCGACGGTGTCGTGCTTGTCCATGAGAAAGGCGAGCTTCAGCTTGGTGCCGACGCCGTCCGTACCGCTTACGAGTACCGGGTTTGGAGTATCCGAGAGGTCAAGCTCAAAAAGCCCTCCGAAGCCCCCGATGTCTGTCTGGTTTTTGCCGGCCATTGTGCGCGCTATATGCGATTTCATCAGCTTGACGGCCTTATAGCCCGCCGTTATGTCCACACCGGCTTCCCTGTAGCTGTCTGAAAAGCTTTTCATTCTGACTTGCTCCTCTCGCTGATTTTTGTCTCGAAACGGGATTTGTTTGGCTTGGAAGGAATCTCGGTGGGGTAACTGCCGGAGAAACAGGCGCTGCAATAGCCCCTGTGGGTGGGCTCATTTGTCAGCTTGTTGACATTTTCGACGCTCAGGTAGCCGAGACTGTCCGCGCCTATTATCTTGCGGATCTCTTCAATACTGTTGTGACAGGCAATGAGATTGTCGCGGCTGTCGATATCCGTCCCGTAGTAGCAGGGGTTAAGGAAGGGGGGCGCGGATATACGCATGTGGATTTCCTTGGCTCCCGCCTCCCGCAGAAGCCTCACGATACGTGCGCTGGTCGTACCTCGGACTATCGAGTCGTCAATGAGGACGACCCGCTTTCCCGCGACTGTCTCTGAAACGGGGGTTAATTTTATGCGTACCTTGTCCTCGCGGGATTCCTGTCCCGGGGAGATGAAGGTCCGCCCTATATAGCGGTTTTTGATGAGACCTATTCCGTAGGGTATGCCGCTCTGACGGGAGTAGCCTATAGCGGCGTCAATTCCGGAGTCGGGCACGCCCACTACAACATCCGCCTGGACGGGGTGCTCAAGGGCTAGAAAAGCGCCCGCGCGTATCCTCGCGGAGTGGACGCTGCAGCCGTCGATGACGGAGTCGGGGCGGGCAAAATAGATGAACTCAAATACACAGAAGCTGGGCTCGCACCTGCCGCAGTGGTCCTTTATTGAGCGCACGCCGTCCTTGTCGAAAATGAGTATCTCGCCGGGAAGCAGGTCGCGTTCCATTACAGCGCCGACTGCCGAAAGTGCGCAGCTCTCAGAGGCAATGACATAGTCGCCTGCGGGCGTTTTGCCGTAGCAGAGGGGGCGGAAGCCGTGCTCATCGCGGACGGCTATTAGCTTTTTGGGGGACATCAGAACAAGGGAGTAGGCGCCGCGGAGCTTGTCCATTGCGCGGTTGACTGCCTCCTCGATGGAGCCTGCGGATAAGCGCTCTCTGGTGATGATGTAGGATATTACCTCGCTGTCCGTGGTTGTGTGGAAAATGGAGCCCTGCATTTCAAGCTCCTCGCGCAGCTCTGCGGAGTTGACGAGATTGCCGTTATGTGCAAGGGCCATGCGCCCCTTGATATGGTTTATGACCAGCGGCTGGGCGTTGATGCGGTCGTTGCTGCCAGTTGTGCCGTAGCGGCAGTGGCCGATTGCGATGCTGCCCTCACCCAGGGCTTGCACAGCGGCGTGGGTGAATACATCTCCGACTAGTCCCACGTCTTTATATGACGAGAATACGCCGTCGTCGTTTACGACTATGCCGCAGCTCTCCTGACCGCGGTGCTGCAGGGCAAACAGTCCGTAATACACGGTGGCCGCGACATCCCGCGTCTCGGAGGAGAAGACGCCGAACACTCCGCATTCTTCGTGCAAACTGCTCATTTAACATCTCCTATAAGACGGCGCATGACTTCCTGATAGGCGTCCTCTACACCGCCGAGATCACGGCGGAAGCGGTCCTTGTCGAGCTTCTCATGGGTTTTGACATCCCAGAGACGGCAGGTGTCGGGACTTATTTCGTCTGCGAGGACTATTGTGCCGTCTGAGAGCTTGCCGAACTCTAGCTTGAAATCGACAAGCTCGATGCCGTGCTCCAGCATATAGGCCTTGAGAAAGTTGTTTACCTTAAAAGCGTACTTAACAATTGTATTAATCTCGTCCTCTGTTGCGAGACCGAGAGCCAGCGCATGATAGGAGTTCATGAGCGGGTCGCCCAGCTCGTCGTTTTTATAGGAGAACTCAATAGTTGGACTATTAAAAACTATACCCTCGTCAACGCCGAAGCGCTTAGCGAAGCTGCCTGCGGATATATTGCGGACTATGACCTCCAGCGGTACGATCTCGACTTTTTTCACAAGAGTTTCGCGGTCATTCAGTTCCCTGACAAAATGGGTGGGCACTCCCTCTTTCTCCAGAAGGGACATAATGCGGTTGGTCAGACGGTTGTTGATTATGCCCTTGCCCATAATGGTACCTTTTTTTTCACCGTTGAACGCTGTTGCATCGTCCTTATAGGACACGATACAGAGCTTGGGATCAGCCGTTGCGAACACCTTTTTTGCCTTTCCCTCATAGAGCTGCAGAGCTTTTTCCATTGCGATTTCCTCCGTTTTTATAACTGTTTTATTATTCCTTGAAATTAAACTTTTCTTCAATGATACGGTTTTTTTCCAGCACCTTAGCGGCAGCGCCGCTTCGGAACAGGGTTAGCTTTTCCGCAAGCTGCGAGTCCTCAAGGGAAAGTATCGAAACAGCAAGAAGGGCGGCATTTTCCGCTCCGTCGATAGCTACCGTTGCAACAGGTATGCCAGAAGGCATCTGTACGGTAGACAAAAGAGCATCCAAGCCGTCCAAAGTAGATGATTTTATAGGTATGCCGATGACCGGCAAAATTGTGTTTGCGGCGATTGCGCCCGCAAGGTGCGCGGCCTTTCCGGCTGCCGCGATGATGACGCCGAAGCCGTTTGCCTGGGCATTTTTAGTGAAATTTGCGGTTTCCGAGGGGGTGCGGTGGGCGGAATATACGTGTACCTCATGGGGCACTCCGAACTCCGCAAGCTTGTTAATTGTCTTTTCAACAACAGGCAGGTCGCTGTCGCTGCCCATTATGACAGCCACTTTTTTCATCACTTCACCGATCCTTTTCAGTATAATTATTGATAAAAAGCCCGAAAATGAGGGGAGTATTGTCTGTGAATAGAGTTCTCTTCCTATAACCATATTCTATACGAAAGAAAAATTTCGGTCAAGCAAAAGTAACAAATTTGCGATTGGGATTATATATAAAATTGACAAGAAGAAAACGCGGATTTTAGTTGAAATGTCTTGTATATCAGAAGCAGCGGGTAAATATGTTGAAAAAAAAGAAATTTTAGGTATAATGCTGTAGGTATTAAAGAATAAAAATATTGGATGTTGTAATTACCGGATCACGGTACGGAGGTTCATATGCGGACTGATATAGTTATAGTCGGAGCGGGCCCTGCCGGTATTTTCACGGCACTGGAGCTTATCCGCAAGGGTGTAGGAAAGAGAATAATAATGGTCGAAAAGGGCGTCTCGGTGGAAAACCGCCGCTGTCCGAAGACCGGTACAAAGGCCTGTGTCAACTGCAAGCCCTATTGCCACATTACAACCGGTTTTTCGGGCGCAGGAGCGTTTTCGGACGGCAAGCTCTCGCTGAGCTGCGAGGTGGGCGGAGATCTGCCCACGCTCATAGGTGAGCTGACCGCGCAGGATCTTATAGACTACACCGACAAAATATATCTTGAATTCGGAGCGGACGAGCATGTGGAGGGTATAAACCACCCGCAGGAGACGAAGGAGATACGCAAGCGCGCCATACAGGCCGGGCTGAAGCTTGTGGATTGCCCGATCCGGCATATGGGTACGGAAAAGGCACAGGACATATATCTGGGTATTGAAAAATATCTCATTGAAAACGGAGTGGAGCTGATGTTCGGCTACGAGTGCGACAATGTCATCCTTGACGGGGACAGCTGTCTTGGTGTGGTTGTTCACAAAGGCACCGAGAGCCATGAGATATTTGCAGAGCGCACGGTTATTGCCACGGGCAGGCGCGGCGCCGAGTGGCTAGAAAAGATCTGCGCGGAGAATGCCATCGCCCACCAGCCGGGTACAGTGGATATCGGAGTGCGCGTGGAGGTCCGCAACGAGGTTATGGAGACGGTCAACGATGTTCTTTACGAGTCCAAGCTCATCGGATATCCGCCCCCCTTCAGAAACAAGGTGCGCACCTTTTGCCAGAACCCCGGCGGCTTTGTGAGTCAGGAAAATTACGACGACGATCTTGCGGTTGTCAACGGTCACTCGTATAAAGAGAGAAAGTCGGACAACACGAACCTGGCGATTTTATGCTCCCACAACTTCAGCTATCCCTTCAATCAGCCTATTGCCTACGCGCAGAAGGTGGGTGAGCTGACAAACATGCTCGGCGCGGGGCATATTCTTGTCCAGCGCTTCGGAGATATTTTGGACGGCAAGCGCACATGGGAAAAGGAGCTGGCGCAGTCCAATGTCCGGCCCACGCTGCCGGATGCGGTCGCCGGGGACATCACCGCCGCACTGCCCTACAGGTCCATGATGAACATAATAAACTTCATACAAGCTGTCGACCATGTTGTTCCGGGCTTTGCGTCCACAGAGACTCTGCTGTACTCGCCGGAGCTCAAGTTCTACTCAAACCGGGTAAAGATGGACAAGAATCTCAACACAAATATTAAGTGCCTGCACT
>Ga0209312_1000272_pt1 | contig 54134 bp, 48 predicted proteins | sample BioC13SIPDNA_4_FD_185744 | JGI IMG/M metagenome (GOLD analysis project Ga0209312, IMG submission 185744) | Anaerobic biogas reactor microbial communites from Washington, USA - Biogas_R1_B C13 SIP DNA (SPAdes) (version 2) | ecosystem: Engineered > Bioreactor > Anaerobic > Unclassified | place... | reverse complement strand
TACATTGTTTTGCATGAGGACTTGTCTCCTTTCGGGAGGTATTTGTTTTGTTGCAAAAACATTGTACCAGAGGGGATGGCAAGTCCTCAATTTTCATTTAAGTTTACAAAACGATGATAACAGAAAGGAGAATAAAAATGAGTATTAGTGCGAGAAATCAATTTAAAGGTAAAGTTGAATCTGTTCAGGAAGGTGCAGTAAATGCAATTGTTACATTAAAGACTGATGGCGGTGATACCCTTTCTTCTACTATTTCTTTAGAAGCAGTAAAGGAATTGGGACTTGTTCCCGGCAAAGAAGCCAGTGCTGTAATTAAGGCTACAGAGGTAATGATTGGTATCGGGGACATGAAGATTAGCGCCAGGAATCAGCTTGAGGGCGAAATTGTAAAGGTTCAGGAAGGTGCAGTAAATGCAATTGTTACCTTAAAAACCGTTGGCGGGAATATAGTTACATCCACTATTTCTATGTCTGCAGTCAAAGAGTTGGGACTTGCTTCCGGGGTTAAAGCAAAGGCTGTTATTAAGGCTACAGCTGTTATGATTGCTTTATAATCAACCCAATCCTTCAACCTACTTCTATTTCAGGCCTTGTAGTTTTTAGAAACTACAAGGCCTGTTTGTTTCAAGACTCATGACATATTCGTATGAAATCCTGCATGGCAGTTGTCAGAAATTTATTCTTATGATATACAATGGTCAGTTTTCTGTTTAAATCCATATTATTTACTTTTAATTCTTTTAAACTACCTGAAACAATATATTCCTTTACCAGCAGAAAAGGTAATACGGCAATTCCCAGCTTATTTTTTGCTGCATTTATTAAGGCTGTCGTACTTGTACTTTCCCAATAGGGTTTAACCGATAATCCAATTTCATTCATCCTGAATTCAAATAAATTCCTTACACCGGCACCCTTTTCCCGCAGCAATAAGTGTTCATTAATAATATCGAATGCAGTTACCTCTTCTTTAGAAAACAGGTGATGGTTTGGTTCAGCAACAATTACAATATGGTCATCATAGAAATAATCTTCTATTAAGTCGGATTCATTTAATACTTCTTCAATTAAGGCAAGGTCCAATTTGTTTTTTCTAAGCAATTCAGTTAAAACGGAGGCCTTGTTTACCAATACTCTGATGTCCGAATCGGGATATAAAAACTTGAATTTTTCAATGTAATTATGTATTAAGGCAGCACCAACGGTATAATTAACTCCTATGGTAAGTTCTTTATGAAACGCATTTTCCTTAAGGTTATCTTCTAATTCATCAAAAAGTTTTATAATATGGGTTGCATATTGATATAATAATTTTCCTGATTCAGTAACAAATAATTTACGGGATAGCCGTTCAAAAAGAATAACTCCATAAAAGTCTTCCAACTCTTTTATGGCCTGACTTATAGAAGGTTGGGTCATAAACAGCTTATTTGCGGCAGCAGTCATATTTAATTCATCGTATACTGCTATAAAAATTCTCAAATGCCGTATCGTCATGCCATTTACTCCTTCCTTTCTCGGGGAAGCGGGGGACTGGGGATATTCTTTTTGCTACCCTTTATTGTGAAGCAGCTTTTTTGGGCAGCACTTTATAAAACGGACTTAATAAATCCACGATATGAACAACTTCAGCATTCCAGTGGTGACGACGGGCACCAAATTTTAGCTGCATCATACAGCTGGGGCAACAGGTAACCAATTTATTGGCTCCGGTTTCCATGGCCCGATCCATCTTTTTATCCAATATCTTCATGGACAGGTCATGATGCGTAAGACAATAAGTTCCGGAGCCCCCGCAACAGGAGTTGGCATTGGCCATTTCAATAAATTCAACTCCTGGGATGCGCTTTAATAATTCCCGGGGTGCTTGTTTAACACCTTGAGCATTAGCCAGATGACAGGGATCATGCCAGGTTACTTTGACTTTCCTGGCCATTTCCGGATTAGGTACTTCAATATCCAGCACTTCGGTTAAAAATAAAGTTAAGTCCAATACCTTTTCACTAAAAGTCTTTGCCTGATCTTCAATATTCAAACCGCCTAACAGGAATTCCATGTTCTTGTGGCTTAAAGCAGCTGAACAGGAAGCACAGTCAGTAACAATATAATCAAGGTCATAAGCATTAAAAATCTTAACATTATGAGCTGCCAGACTTCTGGCAGTTTCCATTTTACCGTTGGCAATATGAGGCTGCCCACAACATTTAATATCCTTGGGGACTATTACTTCACAGCCGTGCCAGGTGAGTATATCAACTGTAGCCCGGGCAACTGATGGATAAAACATATCTGTTGCGCAGCCCAGAAAATAACCTACACGGTATTTCCTTTCACCTCTGGCCCGGTTTACTTCTGATATCATACTGCGGCCTGAACGAACGGGGACATCAGTAAGCATGCGTTCTGCACGTGGTAAGTCACCGGGAAGGATTTTGGTTAATCCAATTGCTCGGGCCAGACTTTGCAGCCCGGTTTTTTGGGCCCCCCATAAAAATTTAGTTGAAGTTCTTAACAGTCCTGGTCTGGTCCAAAGGGAATCAAATACCAATTCCTTTGCCAGTGAAGGATTCTTTTCATATATATAGGAACGGGCAGCTGCATTAAGTTCATGTATATCAATTCCTGAGGGACAATTAACACTGCAATTTTCACATAATAAACAGCTGGTGAGACGCTCAGCAACTGCTTCATCAGGTTCAACTATACCGTCTCGCAGCATTTGTACCATAAAAACATGTCCACGGGGTGCTGCTGTTTCATTACGAATCTCTGCAAATACCGGACATACACTACGGCATTTTCCGCAACGCACACATTTCATTATTTGCTCTTTTACCGGAGGTAATTCCTTAAATTCCATGACTGTGCTCCTTTATTGATTAAAACAACTTTTCCGGATTCATAATTCCTTTAGGATCGAATGCCAGTTTAACAGCTCTCATATATTCAACTGCCAGTCCATGCTCCAATTCAGCATATTGACGGCGTACTGCACCTACGCCGTGTTCACCTGTGGTTGATCCCTGCATTTCTATAGCCAGTAGATGAATATCATGAACCAGCTGCAGAACTTTTTCTACTTCTTCCGGATTTTCCGGATTAATTACCGGAGCGGTATGTACGTTACCATCACCGATATGACCGTAGTTAACTACCTTTATGCCGTATTTGTCACCCAGAGCCCGAATTGCCCGCAGGACATCGGCAATTTTGGAAAGCGGAATACTTATATCCTCGCCGGCAAAAATTCGACTGCCATCGGCTCTGACTCTGGCTGCAGCTGTAGCAGTTATGCTGCGGCCTTCCCATAATTCAGCCATTCGTTTCGGGTCAGTTGCCCATTCCACTGAACGAGCCCGCTTACCAGCAATCTCAGCAATTACTTTCCCATCATAATCAACGCCGGGGGGATTACCGTCAACTTCAAACAACAAAATTGCTTCGGCATCGGGAAGATTAATTTGCGGCTTAAATTGATTAACCGCCATGATTGCCGAACCATCCAAAATCTCAATACCGGAAGGGAGAATACCGGCCTGATATACTTCCAATACCGTTTCCGGAGCATCATCCAGGTTATCATATACTGCCATAGCAATACCACGGGCTTTGGGTTTTGGCCAGCACCGCAGCCTGATTTGAGTTATAATACCCAGTACACCTTCTGAACCAACCATAAGCTTGGTGAGATTAAGACCGGAAACATTTTTAATAACCCGGGCATTCATTCCGCCGGTAACCATCACATTACCGTCAGGCAATACAACTTCCAGACCCAGGATATATTGTTCAGTAGCTCCATATTTTACTGCTCTGAGTCCACTGGCATTATTGGCCACCATACCACCTACTGTACACATTTGACTACTGCCCGGATCAGGAGGAAAGAATAAATTATATTTGGCCAGAGCTTCGTTTAAACGTGCGTGTATTACTCCCGGACGTACTATGACTTGCATATTTTTTGCATCAATTTCCACTATTTCATCCCAGGTAGACAAATCCAGAACAATACCACCTTTGAAAGCAATACAGCCACCGGTTTCTCCGGTTCCAGCGCCCCTTGGAACGATGGCAATGTCATTTTCGTATGCAAAACGGACCACTTTTTGAACTTCTTCGGTAGATGTCGGTAATACAACAGCTGCTGGTTTACCAGGTTCCAATTTAGTAAGAAAGGAACTATCGTAAGAGTAGTACATTAAATCAAGTTCATCAGTAAGGACTTTATCTTTTCCCAGCATCTTGACCAGTTGCTTTTTTATATCTTTAATCTCCAAAGTATTCACCTCCGGTATGTAATTATCATCATTATTGTTAATCATAAATCACAAGCTATTATAACATATAGGGGCAACAGTGTTTATATTATTGATATAGTTAAGGTATAATTTAAGCGTGGTCCGTTTTGAAGCACCATTTAATGGCAAGCCTTTAAATATGGCGATATAAAAAGAAACCAATGCAATTGTAAACCCTAAGATTAGAATATTTAAATCAGCTTGATTATAAACTAGATAAAAAGCTATTAGAGGAGCATGGTATGTTTACCAAATTGAAACAGTATATACCGGAAGAGAGAATCAAGATTAACGAACCCATGAGTTGTCATACTACCTTTAAAATCGGTGGTCCGGTTGAATTTATGGTTTTTCCCCAAAGTATACTGGAAATTCAGCAAGTATTGCAATTATGCAGACTGGAAGAATATCCGGTTTTTGTTTTTGGCTTAGGCAGTAACCTGCTGGTAAGCGATCGGGGATTTGCGGGAGTAGCGATTAAGTTGGGCAACCATTTGAAAAGTTGTTATATTGAAGGCGATGAAATATTTGCTGAAGCAGGAATCAGGCTATCTGAACTTTCCAAAAAAGCTGCTGCCAGTGGATTGTCAGGTCTGGAATTTGCTGAAGGCATACCCGGCAGTCTGGGTGGTGCAGTTGTCATGAATGCAGGAGCATACGGTGGTGAAATTAAAGATGTTCTGATCGAGATATTAGCCATGGATTCCAATGGTAACCTTATAACCTATTCTGCATCTGATTTAAATTTGGGTTATCGCAGCAGCATCCTTCAGAATACTGATTTAATAGTCTTATCAGCGTTACTAAAATTAAAACCTGATCAACCAACCAAAATTCAAACCCGCATGAAAGAATTTGCTAAAAGCAGGCGAGAAAAGCAACCGCTTGAATACCCCAGTGCGGGAAGTACTTTCAAGCGACCCGAGGGTTTTTATGTTGGCCCTCTGGTGGAGAAAATGGGACTCAAAGGGTTTTCCATAGGTGGTGCGCAGGTTTCTGTTAAACATGCCGGCTTTGTTGTCAATACCGGTAATGCTACTGCCAGTGATGTAATAGGGCTTATACGTCATATTCAAAAAAAAGCCCGGGAGGAACATGGGGTGGAACTGGAAACTGAAATAAGGATAATCGGCCCAATAGATTAGGAAACAAGTTATTATGAAAGTAGTACTTACAACCTTAAATGCGAAATATATTCATTCTTCATTAGCTCTTGCCTATTTATCAACTTATTGTCAGGATGAGCGCTGGCAACTGCAGACTCGTGAATATACGATTAATGATCATCATCTGAATATATTGACCTCACTATTTGAATTAAAAGCTGATGTACTCTGTTTTTCCTGTTACATATGGAATATTGACATGATTCAGCGCCTGGCAGCCGATATAAAGAAAGTACAACCGAATATATATATTATTCTGGGTGGACCGGAAGTATCCTATGATGCTGCTGATGCAATTATAAACAATCCGGCGGTTGATTTAATAATCAGGGGTGAAGGGGAGCAAACCTTACTGGAAGTATTGGAAGCGTTGTATAATTATAGCTCTTTGGAATCTGTTTCAGGAGTTACCTTTAAGTCTGCAGACAAGATTATTGATACGGTTGCCCGTATGCCGATACCTAATCTGGACAGTATTCCTTCTCCTTATGAACGCCCTGAAGAGCTGCATAATTATAATGAACGTATAATTTACTATGAAACCTCTCGTGGATGTCCACATAATTGCAGCTATTGTATATCTTCCACTATGCATTCTTTACGCTATTTCTCTTTGGAACGGGTAAAGAAAGACCTGGCTTTTTTGATTGGACAAGGTGTAAGGCAAATTAAATTTGTTGACCGTACTTTTAACGCCAATGAAGACCGGGCCAGGGAAATAATGCAGTATGTTTTATCCATTCCGGGAGAAACCCGTTTCCATTTCGAAATTGGTGCTGCTACATTGACACCGGATATGATTACATTCCTGACTCAGGTTCCTGCTGATAAATTTGATTTTGAAATTGGCATTCAATCTACCTGCGAAAAAACTTTGGAAAGTATAAACCGTAAGGTAAATATCCAAAAGCTCATGCATAATATTCGCAGATTAAAACAGGAGACTAAAATTCATTTACATGTAGATTTAATTGCCGGTTTGCCTTATGAAACTTATGAGGTGTTTAAAACTTCATTTAACGAGGTTTATGCATTAAAAGCTGATGTTATTCAGCTGGGGTTTTTAAAGATGCTGAAAGGAACTTTAATAAGAGAACAGGAGAGTCTGTATAACTATCAGTATCAGGATAAAGCTCCCTATCAGGTGCTGACCAATAAATTTATCAGCTTTCCTGAAATGTTGTACCTATTAAGAATTGAAGAACTGTTGGAAAGATACTATAACCAGGGTGATTATAACCTTAGTCTAAGCTATCTAACTTCAACAGTATATCAGGGAAATGCTTTTAAATTCTGGGAGGACTTTACCCGTTACTGGCAGGAGAGCAATCTATTCAACTATTCTCATCGAAGGGAAACTGTTTATACCATCTTAAACAACTTTGTCAGGGCAACTAACCCGCAGATATTTCCTGTATTTCAGGAAATGCTTAAATATGATTATTTAAATAGCGGCAGACCTGCCATTTTACCGGAGGGAATACATAGCCATAATCCAGCAGATGCTCGTAAACGGTTATATGATTTTATAAAAGACAAGCAATTTATTCAAAAATACCTGCCTGAATTCATGGAATTAAATCCGGGAGAGATACGTCGGCGAATTTATTTGGAATGGCTGCAAATCAGTATTTTAAATTATAACTTTATAAATGAACCGTATCCTACATTCTTTGTATATAATTCAGGACAAAAACGACCCACAAAAATATTTCAGCTTAATTGACAACGAAAAGCGAGGAGGAAACGGTATGTCTTATGAGCTCAAAGAAGGTTCTCTTAATGGTGTTGACAACATTACCCTGCATTATAAGAGTTGGGATGTTGAACCGAAAAAAGGTTGTGTAGTTATTGCTCATGGGGTAGGGGAACATAGCGGAAGATATAATAATCTGATTAATTATATGGATGGTTGTCAGGTGGCTTTTTATGCTCCTGATCATCGTGGTCATGGAAGATCTGGAGGTTCACGAGGACATATTAACAGTTTTAATGAATATGTTAATGATTTAAAAACATTTATTGACATGGTACATAGATTAAACCCCTCCCAACCGGTAATATTATTGGGTCACAGTATGGGAGGAGTTATTGCCTGTCATTTTGCGCTTACCTATCCTCAGGATATTGATGGTTTGATTTTATCCTCTGCCGGTTTAAAACCTGCTGTTGATATTCCTGCCTGGAAATCACTAATGGGCAAATCGTTATCAAGGGTATTTCCTGAATTTAGCATGCCCAGTGGTCTTGATGCCAGTTTATTATCCCATGACCCGCAAGTGGTCAGTGATTATCTTTCTGATCCATTAAATCATGATCTGGTTAGTGCCCGCTGGTTTACTGAATTTATGCGGGCTGGAGAGCAGGGATTAAATCGAGCCGCTGAATTATCCATGCCCTTGTTAATCATTCATGGTGCACAGGATCAAATTGTAGACCCTCAGGGCAGCAGGATTTTATATGATCAGGCGGCTTCATCTGATAAAACTTTGCAAATTTTTGAAGGATTATACCATGAAACTATGAATGAAGCTCCCGACGACAGTAAAATGGTTATTAAAACCGTAGCCGATTGGATTACTAAACAATTTGAAAAATAAGAAATTAATCAAAGGGAAAACAATATTGGTACAGGCCCAGTTCCTCACGCATAATCTTCATATCATTTTGTAAAGGTATATTTACCGGAACACCGGTATGCTGACGTTCCAACCAGGCGTCATATTCTTTTTCTCCGGCAGTGAATATTCGATTGTGTCCCGGAGCCTTGCGGGAATTGCGAAGTTGTCTGAGGATTTCTCCGCTGGTAGTTTTAAATTTTTCCACATCAATAAAAGAATTAATATCAATGGCTATAAAAAAGTGCCCTAATCTATAAGGCTGCTTATTACCGTGCTCATCAACTCCAGTCAGAGCTTTTAAAAACGCGCCACCCTGAAGTGCAGCTGACAAAATTTCCACGGCGGTTGCATAGCCATAACCTTTGTGACCGCCTTGTTCTTCGCCAATACCTCCCAGCGGAGTAAGAGCGGCAGTACCGGCAACCAGGTCTTTTAAAATTTGGGCAGTATCAGTTCGGGTCATACCATCTGCATCAATAACCCATCCAGGGGGAATTTCTTGATTGATACGTTCATAGACTTCTATTTTACCCCGCTGGGATACTGAAGTGGCACAATCGATTACAAACGGAAATGCTTCATCACTGGGAATGCCAATAGTCAAAGGATTGGTCCCCAGCATATTTTCTACCCCAAATGTGGGGGCAATTGATGGACGGGCATTGGTTCCGGTGATTCCAATCATATTCTTTTCTATGGCCATCAGAGTATAATAGCCGGCAATCCCATAATGAGTTGAATTACGGGCGGCAACCATTCCCATACCATATGTTTGGGCTTTATCAATCGCCATTTGCATACAGCGGTATCCAATTACGTGCCCCATACCGTTATTGCCGTCTACTACAGCAGTTGTGGGTCCATCACGAATTATATCAATGGCAGTAATGGGTAATTGTATGCCGGCTTTGATGCGATCATAATAGATTGGTTTTAATCGTCCAATACCATGAGAATCAATTCCTCGCTTATCTGCAGTAATTAAAACATCAGCACATATTCGGGCATCTTCCTCCGGTACTCCTAACCCCTTAAATACATCAATCATGAACTCTTCCATTAATTTAAATGGTATGGAAACAAAGTTATCACTCATTATTTACCTCCTATTTATGTTGGGTAAGGGTACAATTAACAGCTTTTTGCCAGCCCTGAAGTCTTTCCTCACGTTCCGACTCTGATATAAGCGGACTAAAACAGCGATCCAGCTTACGCATGGTGCGTAATTGATCAGGATGCTGCCAGAAACCGGACCCCAAACCGGCTAAATATGCTGCCCCAACGGCAGTAGAATCAGTTATAACTGGACGGTCCACCTCAACATTTAAAATATCTGATTGAAATTGCATAAGAAAATTATTGGCGGATGCGCCTCCGTCAACATTCAATACTTTTAGAGAAATCCCTGCGTCACCAGTCATTGCCTGCAATACATCGTAAGTCTGATAAGCAATGGACTCTAAAGCTGCCCGGGCAAAATGTGCCCGGTTACTTCCGCGGGTAAGACCGGTAATTGTACCCCGCGCATGCATATTCCAATGAGGTGCTCCCATACCTGTAAAAGCTGGTACCAAATAAACTCCTTCATTGGAGGCCAGCGATGCGGCCAGAATTTCTGACTCGGCTGAGCTTTTAATTATACCTAATTCATCACGCAACCATTGAATAGCGGCACCGGCGATAAAAACACTGCCCTCCAAAGCATAGTTAATTTGACCATTTACATTCCAGGCTATAGTAGTTAATAATCCGTGCTGAGATTCAACTGCCTGGCTGCCAGTATTTAAAAGCAGAAAACAACCGGTTCCATATGTGTTTTTAGCCGCACCAACATCAAAGCAGGTCTGACCGAATAAAGCTGCCTGCTGGTCACCAGCCATTCCGGCAATGGGAATTTCAGTACCTAATAAATCCGGATCAGTATAGCCATAAATTTCCGAGGAAGTTCTAACAACGGGTAAAACTGATTCCGGAATATCAAAGTAATTTAGTATATCTTTATCCCACTTTAATTCATGGATATTATACAGCATAGTTCGTGAAGCATTTGAACAATCGGTAACATGTATCTTTCCGCCGGTTAGTTTCCATAATAGCCAGGTATCTATGGTACCAAAAATCAATTCGCCCTGTTCCGCTCTGCTTCTGGCGTCGGGAATATTCTCCAGAATCCAGGCTACTTTAGTAGCTGAAAAATATGCATCAATAACCAAACCGGTTTTATGGCGAATAATACTTTCCATACCGGCTTTTTTCATCTGTTCACATAGATCAGTAGTACGTCGGCATTGCCATACTATGGCATTGCTTACCGGCAAACCGGTATGGCGATCCCATAAAAGGGAAGTCTCACGTTGATTGGTTATTCCTATGGCGTAAATATCACGGCTGGTAATATTGGCCTGTAAAATCGCTTGAGTAGCTGTGCTTAGAGTAACTGCCCAAATTTCTTGGGGATCATGTTCAACCCACCCTGGTGCAGGATAATATTGAGTGAATTCCCGGTAAGCTCTGGAAATTATGTTTCCGGTAGAATCGAGTATTAAAACAGTTGTCCCGGTAGTTCCCTGATCAATGGAAAGTATATAACGCACCTGTAATTTAAGCACCTCCAACAATTAAAATTGTCCTTACAAAAATTATAGTCTTACCTTAAGAGTTTAACCATAGATTCAATCTGCATAAAAATTCTGAAAGAGTAAACTTCTAAGCAATATATAACGATATAATTATAGAAAGATACGTAATACTGGCAAAGAGAGGGGGATAGCCACCGTGGTGGCGTAAATAATGAAAATATTCGTATTGTTAGGGCCTTCCGCTGCTGGTAAATCAGCTTTAATGGATTATTTATTACTGAATGATAATGATTTTATAGCTCCAATTATTTCTTTTACAACCCGACCAATGAAAGCCGGAGAGAAAGTGGGTAGAGAATATTATTATATAAGCAAGGAGACCTATACTGATTATTGTGTAAAAGGTAAAATTCTCGAAGAAATTACATATTTGGATCATCATTATGGTATTACCTACGATGAAATAGAAAAAGTAAAGCAAGCCGGCAAAAATGGTATTCTGATTATGAATACCGCCGGGTTAAGAATTCTAAAAGAAAAGCTGGGACCTCAGAATATAGTGAGTATATTTATTTACCGGGATTTGAAAGATATTTTTGATACCATTCGCAGTGAAAGCGGAGATGAAACTCAAAAACTAAATCGCATTGAGTTGGCTAAACAGGAATTGAAAGAAATCAGTTCCAGCGACCATGTAGTATACAACATTTCTTCTCTGGCAGATGCTTACCGGCAGTTAATTACCATCATTCGGAGAGAGATTAATGCCAAACCGGAGACAACTGTAATAAAGCCAGGACAGCGTTATCGGCATTTTAACGATGCAGAGGTTGAGATAATAGATTTAGCATATTATACTGAAGATTATCGCCCCCTGGTAATATACAGGGATGTTGTAACCGGCAAAGCTTATGCCCGTCCCTATGAGATATTTTGTGGATATAAGTATTTATCCCGGGAAAAGCGTACGGTTAAGAGATTTGAACTAATAGAATACGAATAAGGATAGTGATAAATTTGCTGAGTATCCCCTTTAATCGCCAGTATATTACGGGGAAAGAGTTGAATTACATTCAGGATTGTATAGCCCGGGGGAGTTTAGCGTCAAGTGGATACTATACTGGATTGACTCAGGAGATGTTGGAAAAAACATTAAACTGTCAAAGAGTATTGCTGACCACTTCGGCAACCAGTGCTCTCGAGCTTGCTATGCTGTCTTTAGATATAAAAGCAGGAGATGAAGTTATTCTTCCATCCTATACGTTTGTTTCAACAGCCAATCCAATATTACTTCGTGGTGCTCGCCCAATTTTTGCCGAAATTGACCCCGATACACTAACAATTGATATTGATGATGTTGCTCAAAAAATAACTACTAGAACACGGTGCATCATACCGGTACACTATTCCGGTGTTTCATGTGATATGGATAAGTTGATATCATTGGCTATTCAGAATAATATACAGATTATGGAGGATGCAGCCCAGGGGGTAGGAGCATTTTATAAGCATAAACCGCTGGGCACAATTGGTTGCCTTAGTTGTTATAGTTTTCATGCTACCAAGAACATTGTTAGTGGTGAAGGCGGAGCTTTAATTATTAATGATCTTGATGCAGATAAGATATTACAGGTTGAGGCTTATTATGAAAAAGGAACAAATCGCAGACAGTTTTTGCGTGGTGCAGTTGAACGTTATACTTGGACTGAAGTTGGCTCCAGTTTCGGCATGTCAGATTTATTGGCAGCCTATTTGTATGCACAACTTGAAAATCTGGAACTGGTCACCTCGTTGCGTAAACAAAAGTTTATGATTTATCAACAGGAATTTGCCGCCTGTGAAATAATGGAAAAGTTACAACTCCCCAAATGGTATGATTATTCACAACCAAACTATCATATTTATTATATGCTCTGTCCCGACCAATACAAGCGTAATGTTTTGTTGGACCGTCTGAAACAAAAAAACATTGAGGCTACTTTTCACTATATACCGTTACACAATTCACCTATGGGATTAAGTCTTGGATATCAGGTTAGCGATCTTCCGATAACAGAAGATATAAGCAGTCGTTTAATTCGATTACCGATATATCCGGACCTTACCGAATTGGAACAACAATATGTTATAGATTCGGTCAGGGAAATTGTTGATAGCTGGTAATAAACAAGGAGCATTTAATGAATTCAATATCAGTAGTTATTCCAGTTTTTAATGGCAGTCATAGCTTATCGGAGTTATATAGTCGTCTGGTTAATATACTTCAACAGATGGCGGTTCCATTTGAGATTATTATGGTGGATGATGCCAGTAAAGATGATAGTTTTGAAGTCATGCAAAACCTTAGACAGCATGATAAGCGAGTTGGAATTATAAAACTGGAGAAAAATTACGGACAACATGCTGCTACATTATGTGGTTTGGCTCAAAGCCGGGGAGATTATATAATCACCATTGATGATGACTTACAACACCTTCCGGAAGCAATACCGGATTTGATGAAGAAAATTACCGAAGGATATGACGCTGTATTTGCAATATTCGAAAACAAACAACATAGCTTTTATCGCAATTTAGGCAGCGATTTTATGAATTTAACTCTTAATATAATTTTCAATAAACCTCGTTCAGTTCGAACGAGCAGCTATAGGATATTGACGGGTAGATTAGCAAACATTATGAAAGAACATGATCAGGCTAATGTTTACCTGGCTGCGTTAATCTTTAAAAACACTTCAAAGGTGGCTAATATAAGCGTTGAACATCAAAAAAGGCAATATGGACAAAGTAATTATAATTATTATCGTCTGCTTAAATTAGCCCGTACTTTATTTTATAACTATTCCAATCTGCCGATTTTATTTACATTAATTCTCTGGATAGTTGCTTTCGTTATGTATAGATTTGTTAAAATCAATGATTTTTTGAATAGCAGTATCATAGTTATGAGTTTGATTTTGCTCGTTCCAGCCATTATATCCATAAGAGTAATTATTACCTATTATAAATTGCGAATACTTGCCAGAAGATTTCCGGCTTACACGATTCACAGTATTGATATGGAGGAAGGTGAGCTGATTTGAAACTCTTATGCCTGGGAGGAGGATTTATGCAGGTAAACGCTATCCGTAAGGCTAAAGACAAGGGCCATACGGTTATCGTATCTGATTACCTGAGTAATCCACCAGGGTCCCAATGGGCTGATTATTTTGAACAGGTAAGCACTTTTGATATTGAAGCTAATATTGAGGTGGCTAGAAAATATGAAGTGGATAGAGTGTTTACAATTGGTACTGATCAACCTGTATATACTGCTGCCTGTGTAGCTGAGGCATGTCAATTGCCACATATAGTAACTGAGTGGTCAGCTCTAAGAGCAACCAATAAAAAATTTATGAAGCAAGTATTTGATAATAATAATATACCCGGTAGCAAGTATAGATTACTTGACCGGTCTGATTTAAACAACTGGACAGAGCTGTATAAAAAATTGTCAACTTTACAGTTTCCCGTAGTTGTAAAACCCCTGGATAGTCAGGGGCAAAGAGGAATTTACAAAATACAGGTTCTGAAGCCTGATATCGTTGAATTTATGAATGATACATTTTCTTACACCAGGTGTGATGAGATAATAGTAGAAGAGTTCTTCACCGGTGATGAGATAACTGTAAGCGCCTGGGTTCATGGGGATGAATTTAAGATACTTATGGTTACAGATCGACCTCTAATTAATATTGAACCACATCTTGGAACTCCTGACGGGCATATTTATCCTTCCATTTACTGGTCTTCACATAAAAATGTAATTGAAGAAATCATTAAACAAATTATAGTTGCTTTTAGAATTACCGGTGGACCTCTTTATGTTCAAATGATGATAAACCAGAATTCGGTTCAAGTGGTGGAAATAGCACTTCGTATTGGTGGGGGACATGAAGAAGAATTAATACCATTAGTGACCGGGTTAGATGCATTGGAACTTTTTATTGAAGAAATCAGCAACAATGATTTAGATTTTTCAACAGTTCCGCTAATTGATCCTGAAAATATTACCAGATCGGCTATGGTTAAATTCATTGTTGCCGAACCGGGAATCGTATCTTTCTGTAAAGAATTATCATCGGTAAAAGCTATGCCGGGGGTAATTAATGCAGGATTTTATAACCCAAACATGGAAAAGATAGAAGAACTAATTAATAGTACCCGCCGAATTGGATATCTGATTGTTGAAGGAGAAACTGCTCAAGATGTTCAGGATAAAGTAAGAAGTGCTTACCGGCAAATCGAAATTATTGATAACCGTGGTAAAAACCTGGTTGTTGACACTGCCAAACATAACAGTTATTACCATACTTATTAATTTAAAAGGAGTATTAAATATGAGGCTGAAATTACCACTTATTTTACTTATTATTTCTTTGTTATTAATCTCCACGGGAGGCTGCCAAACAGAAAATACTACCCCCAAATCAACTACCGGAGGTCAGGAGGTTACAGTTGCAATTCAGTATGGGTTGGCCTATGCACCATTACAAATAGTAAAGGAGAAAAAACTTATTGAAAAATATCTTCCTGGTGCACAGGTGAATTGGAAACAGTTGGGGACCGGACCGGTTATTCGCGATGCCATGGTAGCGGGAGAAGTTGATATCGGTTTTATGGGGGTGTCACCATTTTTAATTGGTTGGGACAAGGGAGCCGAATGGAAAATTTGTATAGCCTCCGGCAGTCAACCACTTACATTATTAACTTATAAAGATAATATTAAGACTATAGAAGATTTTAAACCAGGAGATAAAATTGCAACCCCTGCTTTAGCCAGTATTCAGCATATGCTCTTAGCCATGGAAGCTGAGAAAAAGATGGGAGATGCCCATGCATTGGACAATCTATTGCTTTCAGTTACACATCCCGATGCCATGGCGGGGTTATTAGGGAAAAAGGATGTAACTGCTCATTTTTCATCTCCCCCATATTTATTTAAAGAACTGGATGATCCAACTATAAAAACGGTATTGGAAGGTGAGGATGCTTTTGGCGGAGAATTTACTTTTATCTTTGGAGTTGCAACCAACCAATTTCACGATAATAATCCGGCGGCGTACAGTGCTTTTATAAGTGCTTTTAATGAAGCCGTTGCATTTATTAATGATTCTCCTCATGAAGCAGCTGCAATTTTGGCACCACAGTACAATCTCAGTGAAGAAGAAACTTATCGTTATTTAACCTGGGAAGGGACCAACTATTGTACTACGCCATATGGCTTAATGGGATTTGTAGAATTTATGCATAAGCAGGCTTTCATTAGCCGTAAACCTGAACATTTATCTGAGATTGTTTTTGAAAATGTTGAGGCAGCTATCGGTAAACGTTATGGTGAAGCATCAGTTATTGAACAAATTCAGGTAAGAGAACATGCTCAATAATAATAAGTCTGAATCAATATATAAAACTATTATTCAAAAAGGCTTTATTCTCTTAAGCCTTATGTTTTTGTGGGAATTAATCGCCCGAAGCGGTATTTTTAATGAATTATTATTTCCTCGTTTCTCAACCATAGCACTCTCTTTTTTTCAGCAGGTACAAAATGGATATTTGATTGAAATCACCTTAGTTTCCTTATCTTTAATATTTAAAGGCTTGCTAATTTCATTAATAATTGCATTATTATTAAGCTTTCTGGCTATGATGGGTAATTTTTTTCATAATCTGGTTGAAGTATTGAATTCAATTTTCCATCCTTTGCCTGGGATTGCGCTGCTGCCGGTAGCCATGTTATGGTTTGGTCTCAGTGAAGCCAGTATAATTTTCATCATCGCTCATTCCGTAATCTGGCCTATGGTTATCAGTTTTTTGACCGGACTTAAATCAATACCCCGTATTAATATAGAGGTAGGTCAGAATATAGGTTTAAAAGGTCCTGCTTTAATATGGGGAGTAATGCTTCCAGCAGCCTCTCCCTATATTTTGTCGGGGATTAAAATCGGTTGGGCCAGAGCCTGGCGTTCTGCTATAGCTGCTGAAATGGTGTTTGGGGCTGTTGGAACTGCCGGGGGACTTGGATGGCATATTTTTAAAACCCGTTATGATTTCGATATTGTAGGTACTTTTGCTGCACTGCTTACTATTATGGTAGTGGGTATAGTGGTAGAAGAGTTGTTTTTTAATAGCATCGAAAACCGTACTATAAAAAGATGGAATATGATTGTTTAAAGGAGTATAGCGGTATTGTTATATATCGACAATGTTGGTAAAAGCTTTATAAACAATGGCATTTCGGTAAACGTTTTAAGTAATATCACATTTCGGGTTTTATCAGGGGAATTTTTCTGTCTGCTGGGACCATCAGGTTCCGGGAAAACAACCTTGCTCAGATGTATCGGAGGATATGAGAAAGTCACCTCCGGTACGATAAAATTAAATAACCATACGGTATCTGCTCCGGGTATTGATCGAATCATGGTATTTCAGGGATTCGACCAATTATTTGCCTGGAAAACGGTATCAGGTAATATCGAATATCCTTTAAAAGTTAATGGTATCAGTCGGGTTGAGCGTAGAGAACGAACAGAAAAGTACTTATCCCTGGTAGGTCTTCATAATTATGCGAATTATTATCCCTTTCAACTTTCCGGGGGGATGAAACAGCGTACTGCCATTGCCAGAGCTTTAGCACTTGAACCTCCCTTATTGCTAATGGATGAACCCTTTGGAAATCTGGATGCTATAACCCGTCATACTTTACAACGGGAATTATTGCGAATAAAAGATGAAACTAATACTACCGTTCTTTTTGTTACGCATGATATTGATGAGGCTATTACCCTGGGGGACAGGATTTTAATATTTTCCCGTCAGGGTACAGTAAAAAGCCAAATTGAAAACAACCTGAACCGGCCGAGAATACCGAGCATGCCTGGTTATGCTTCATTATGGGCTAATATTTATGAGACCCTGGGGGAAGGATGATATTTTCAGTTTATGAATTCTACGTTTAAAGGAGTCCTGAAACTTCTATTTACAGTAATACTGTTAATAGTTGTATTGTATAAGGTGAATTTGGGGACTCTTAAAGCAGTCATTCTGACAATCAACATTTACTATTTAACTGCAATCATTGGATTATCACTGCTGGTCTTTTTAACTGCTGCTATCCGTTCGCTCACCTTTATCAGAGGCATGGGAGTAAAATCGATTAATTTAATTGATGCATATAAATATTATCTGGTAGCTGCATTTTATAATCAGTTTTTACCCACTACTATGGGGGGAGATGTAGTTCGTATTTATATGATTCAAAAAAAGTCAGCTGATGTATTTCAGGCAAGTTCTTCAGTTGTTACTGAGCGTTTGATCGGATTAGTCACCATAATATTCATATCGTTTATTGCTACTTTTTTAATTCCCTATAACCCTGACTTGATAATCTTTAGGCATATGCTGATGGTTTTGTTGTTATTAGCTGCAGGTTTCATAATAATCATTTTCCTGCCTGCAGCTTTAACATTTTTTAATAGAGTATTTATGACTATCGGTTTTAAAAAAGTTAATCATTTTGTTCAGCAGTTTATTACAGCTTTACATGACTATCGGGAAAAACCTGGTTTGCTTATATGGGGCTTTGTTCTAACCATGGTCTATGATTTGGGCGATATTACTGTTGTTTATTTATTGGGTTTACTTATAGGTATTGAGATTGCCTTCTGCTACTATTTATTATTTATTCCCCTGGTTCATATTGTAAGCATCATACCCATATCACTTAATGGCGTGGGATTAAGAGAAAATACTATGGTATATTTATTTGGACTGGTTGGGGTAAGTTCATCATTAGCCTTTTTATTATCTATCCTGATTTATCTGGACAGACTTATTAAGGCTATAATCGGTGCTTTATGGATCACGGCAGAAAACGGAAAGCTAACTATAATAAAGGGAGATAAAAATGCTTAATAAATATAATTATCATCTCCTGGTTCTGGTTATATTTATAAACCTGTTGGTTTTATGGGCTTATGGACTATCAGCCATAAATATAATTAAGATATTATTAACTCTGATGTTTGCAACCTTTATTCCCGGCCTTATTATACTGAAACTGCTTAAAATTACTGCTGATTCAGCCTATTATTTTCTGTTGGCATCAATAATGGGGATAACAGTTAACTGTATAACCTTCATGTTATTATCCAGCATCGATATGCTGTTTTTAATTTATCCATTGATAGTAGTAACTATATTTATTTATTGTTATCAGGGGTATTTAAAGGAAGATTATAAATTATTAGCCAGAAGCTTTAAAGAACTTCCTTTCACTACGTTGGCTAATCTATCTTTCGGATCTTTTCTCTTGTTGGCACTCATTATAATATTTTATTATCAACCTAATGTACTACCCGGAAATGAAGCCGTAGTCTATCATGTAGATTATCCCTGGCATATAGGGAATATTGCTGAAATTTTACACCACTGGTATCCTCAGGACCCCCGTTTGGCAGGCAATCCATTTCATTACCATATTTTTTGTTATGTCTATATGGCCTGTTTATCTTTTATAAGTAAAATTAGCATTCCCATCATCTATTTAAGAGTCTATATTATTGTATTGCTCTATTTATTAATGGGCGGAGCTTATTTTGCCGCCAGCAGACTTTTTAATAGTCGCAGAGCCGGGGTAGTACATGTATATATTACCTTTTTCCTCGGTACGGCACTGTTATCATGGCCACATAATGTTTTATTACGTAACTTCTTTATTAGCCCGACTTTCTTACTGGCGATGGTATTTCTTTTCCCGCTTATATCAGAGATGCTGAGATACTTGTCTAATAACTCCAGGGGGCAATTAATACTGGTATGGCTGCTATCATTTATTATAAGTGGTGCAAAGGGCAGTTTTTTTCCGATAATATGGTCTGCATTGGCTATAGCAGGATTTTATTGCTATGCTGTGAGACAACCAATCATAAATATAGTTAAACTCATGTTTAGCAGTTTAACTGCCTTTTTAATTGTCTATGTCTTAATCTTTCAAGGGACAGGCAGTGAAGGGATTAACATTTTTCCATTGGAGATACTGTATACTACTGCTTTTTACAAATATTTCAGTCAGATAACGGTTTTTCATGAGACAATTTTTATACTGGGTATCTTTCTAATTTACCTGCTGTTGTTTTTTAGTTTTCGTATCTTCGCCTTTATTAATTTATGTCGCAAAAACCGTTCAGGTTTAGATAAAATTACTACGATATTCCTGGTTTCGATAATCTTTATGGCTTCTATTTCGGGATATTTATTATCCTATCGCGGAACTTCACAGTACTATTTTTTGTTTGTCGGCTTTGCAGTGTTAAACCTGGTTTCAGCAGGTTATTTAACCAATAGTTTTAAAGCAGGTAAGTCGTTAATATTAAAAATAGTATTAATAATATTTATCGTGTTTTCATCTGTTGATACCGTAATAACCATTAATTTTCAACAATATATTAATTATAAATTTGATTCTATACGCAACAAACCACTTACTCCTTCAATGTATGCAGGTTTGAATTATCTTCGTTTGCATTCTCCTGTCAATTCAATTGTTGCCGGTTATCGTTCCTTCTGGTTGAATGATGAAGATCCCCGTTATTTCTATTATTCAGCCTTTGCAGAACGAAGGTTCCTGGTCGAAGGTTGGGCATATATGAGTCCTGAATACCAGATGACAGCTCAGGAAAGATATGAAGATATTAAAAAACTATTTTCAACCCGTGATGCTAAAATTGCTGAAATAATAATTAAGCAACACAATATCGATTATATTCTGGTTGATAAAGGGCATAAACAAAAATTGAGATTTCAGTGGCAGAATATACTCGATAATGTCTACTCAAATGAGGAAATAGAAATTTATCAATACACACCAAAATAATATATATTTGCCAATCTTTATATTGCCCTCAATGTCTTTCTTCATTATTTATCCTTAATTAGTTGCAAAAAGCATTCAATGCACATGTTAAAGGCCCTGCTTATACCGTGATAACTAACTTATATAATTAACAGGCATACTTTAATGTTATAGTTTAATTAATAGAGTGTTGAATAGGGGTCATGAACTAAATAGCCGGTCTAAATTAAGCGCATAAGGAGGGATAAATATGCGGGTTTCAAGGCGTCAGTTTTTAAAATATGGCGGCGGCGGTATTGCTGTTGTTGCTGGTGCCGGATTAATTGGTAATGCAATCTTTGATAAAGATTCTGATGATACAAATGACAAACTTGAAGTAGTTTATAAACACGGAGTTTGTGGAATATGTGAATTAAATTGTGCTATGACCGGCAAAATCGAAAATGGCCGTCTGGTTAAACTGGAGGGTAAATCCGTTGATCAACACAGTCGGGGTTCACTTTGTGCCAAAGGAAACTCTGGAATAAATATGCTTTATGATCCTGACCGTCTAAAGTCTCCACTGGTAAAGACTGTATCTGGCAGAGTACCCGGACAGGACCCCCGCTGGAAAAAAATCTCCTGGGATGAAGGAATACGTCAGGCTTCCGCAGCTATACAGAAAGCTATTGATGAATATGGCCCTGAATCAGTAATTTGGATTGGTCATCATAAAGGGGTAGATTTTTTAAATGCCATAGGCAGTCCCAACAATATTACTCATCAATCAACCTGTAATAATGTTCGCCAGTTAGCTACCCAGCTGACTTTAGGCGCAGGTAATTATGTACCCGATTTTGAGCATAGCAAATATATACTTTGTTTTGGCTGGGATCAATTGGGAAAAGGGAAAAACTCTTTTGCCCGCGGTCCTATAATGGGTAAAAACGAAAACGGAGCTAAACTGGTAGTTTTTGATCCCCGACTTTCCACTACTGCAGCTAAAGCTGACGAGTGGTTACCGATTCGCCCGGGAACAGATTTAGCAGTTATATTAGCTATGTTGAATGTTATAACTACTGAGGACCGCGTAAACAGGGAATATGTTGAAAATTATGTTCATGGTTATGAGGAACTCAAGGAGGAAGTAAAAAGCTATACTCCTGAATGGGCAGCTAAAATAAGTGACATTAAAGCTGAAGATATTCGTCGAATTGCCAGGGAGTTCAGCGGAGGCTGTCCAGCTGTAATACCTATTCATAAAAGAGAAGCTATCCAGTCACATCCGGGCGGATTTGAAATGGTTCGAGCCTGTCTGGCAATGATGGCAATAACTGGGAATATTGAACGCGTTGGAGGAGCGTTATTACCACGCGTTGCACCGATCAGTTTTCCATCTGCTCCCGGTAAACCGGAACCCATGGCTGAGACACGCCGTGTTGATGGAGGACATTTATTCCCGCTTTCAATTACTGCACCTCTTAGAGGTCCGGGGCTGTATCAAAGTGTACCGGATATGATCCTGGCTGATGAACCTTACCCGGTGAAAGTGGCTATTGTTTACGCTCAATCATTGCAGAGTATGCCTAATCCCGAAAAATGGGTAAAAGCTTTTGAAAAGTTGGATTACATTATTAACATTAATATTTATCCGGATGAGATGGCTACAATTGCAGATTTAGTATTACCTGAATCTACTTATCTGGAGATGTCTGCAGTATCAGTAAGAATTACTAATGCCCGCTATCCTCAGATTGCTCTGGCAGAGCCTATGATAAAGACTTTGCACAATACTAAGTCCGGAGATGAAATTAAATACCTGATTGCCCAAGAGATGGGATTGAAAAAATATATGGCACCTGTAGGAGATAAAGTGCTGGACAGCAAGATAAGAAGGTATAATATAACCTTCCAGGAGGCACTAAAAAAAGGTGGCATAATCAGTGGCAATAAGGGGTTTAAGCCATTAAACCTGACAGAGTTAAAGACAGAAAGCGGAAAAATTCAATTATTATCTCCCAAACTTCAGGAAATGGGATATCATCCTTTGCCCTGGTTTGATGAGAATTGGGTAATTAATACCAAAGCAAATGATGAGTTTTATATGGTAACTACCCGGCCACCTACTCATCGTCATGCCAAGACTCATAATATGGAGTGGTTGCAGGAGATTACTCCTAAAGGGGTAGTATATATGAATACCAGCAAGGCTAAAAAACTGGGTATTAATAATGGAGACACTATTGAAATAAGCTCTCAATTTGGCAAAGGAACAACTGAAGTATCACTGACAGAGGGTATTCGTCCTGATACGATTTGCTTCCCACATGGATTCGGTCAAAAATCACCGTTTTTAAAACTTTCTTACCAGAATGGCATGAATGATGGTGATGTAATGCCTGCAGTTGCCAAGGAGGTCAATATTGAGTTAAATGATCCTACCGGTGCCTGTTTGGATTGCTTTATGACCGTTAGAGTAAGAAAGGTGTGATGAAAATGACACCAGTCGAACTAAACGCTAACTTGTTCTGGTCAGCCCGGGAAATGTTCAAATTTCCTGACAAACAAATACTGACCGATTATAAATACGACTTACAGGCATTCCTGCAATGGGGAGCAAACTCCAGGATTATCGGTGCTGAAGAAATACTGAATCTTCTGAGAGAAGGCCAACTCGATTGGGAAGAGATTCAAATTGATTATACCAGTTTGTTTATTAACAGTTTCCCACAGGCTAAAGCACATGCTTTTGCCGGTTGGTACCTCGGGGATAAAGAATATTATGGTGCTCAGGAAGCTATAACGAGAGAGTTTTATAACAATTATGGGGTTATTCTGGATGAGAATACCAATCTGCCCGCTGATCACATCCTGGTTCAAACTGATTTTATTGCCATGATGATCGAAGAGTATGTTGATAAAGGCGATATAAAATATCTGGAGGCAATCAGTGAATTTTGTAACCAGCATATGAAACTGTGGTTGGAGCCATTTCTATATGCCTGTGAATTGCATGCTCAAACCCAATATTATCGAGTCATAGCAGCTGTATTTAGAGAAATGTTTAACCAGTTGGTAATAGATTTAGGGGAGGTGGCATAGCATGGCTAAAGTTAAACCGGCACGTTGGGGAAAAATTGTTGATTTGAATAAGTGTGTTGGTTGTCATGCCTGTAGTGTGGCATGTGTTGCTGAAAATAAAATAAAGCATGGCAAACATAGAACTAGAATTGTAGAACACGAAGAAGGTACATTCCCCAATGTTTATCGTTATACGGAAAAATGGTCCTGCAATCATTGTCAAAATGCTCCGTGTGTTGATGCTTGTCCTACTGAGGCTTCACATTACACTGAATGGGGAACAGTTGAAGTAAAACCGGAGCTGTGTATCGGTTGTGGTTATTGCGTATTGGCCTGTCCTTATCGCGTACGAATGATGAATGACCGACGCGATGGTGGACTTCCGGAAAAATGCACCTTATGTATTCATCGTCTTGAAAAAGGGGAAAAGCCTGCCTGTGAAACAACTTGTATTGCAGGTGCAATTATAACAGGCAATCTGGATGACCCCCATAGTGAAATTAATGAATGGATGGCCAAAGGAGCAGTTGAGCGTAGGCCCGATTTATTAACTCATCCCAATGTATTTATTATTCCTTATAGGAGGTGAGCATAATGGAACATTTATTTACCTGGAATTATCTAATTGCAATTTATCTTTTTACTGCCGGGCTTTCATCCGGGTCAGCTATTGTAGGAGCTATTGGTGATATCCTTGAAAATATGGATGATCGAATAAAACGGCTGGCAACCTATCTGGCGCCCTTTCCGGTTATGCTGGGATTGGTGGCACTGGTTGCTGATCTGCATCGTCCTTGGTATTTCTATAAGGTACTTATTAATTATCATATTACCTCAGTAATGTCATGGGGTGCATTCTTTCTGCTGGTATTTCCTATTATTGCAGTAATATTTGCTGTTATGGTGTATTTCAACTATAAGGGTATATTACGAAAACTGTTTGCCTGGTTGGAACTGGTACTTGGTCTGGCAATAGGAATTTATGCCGGTTTGCTTTTGGCTGCTATTTATAATAATCCGGTATGGAGTAATCCTTTAATAGCCTTTTTATTCTTTGTTTCAGCTATTTCAACCGGAATTTGTATGATAATTCTGGGGGGCAAATTATGGGATCAGGTTGAAGGTTTAATTAGAAAAATTATACCGGGCAGGTTCTTACCTGAAGTTAGATTATTAAATCTTGATCATCAGGCTATTCGCAGCCTCATTGGGGTAGATGCAGTTATTATAATTGTTGAGTTAATGGTTATATCTACGCTGATAATCAGTTATATGCTACGTCCAACCGGTGATGTTGCACTGGGTGCATTTATAACTGGTGGATATTATTTATCATTCTGGATTGTCGTAGTTCTGTCAGGATTATGCTTACCGCTATTACTAGGTATAATGGAACTAAGAGATCGTTTTACGCATCGTACTAATGTAATAGTATCCTGGGTTGAACCTGTATTAGTCATAATTGGTGGATTTATGCTTCGCTGGGTGGTAGTATATGGAGGACAATTAGTGTATCCTATTCTGACTTACTATAAATAGACCAATCTTTTCAGGATAACTGAGGCGGCAAATATAGAAATATTTATTCAATATAAATGAGGTGTCAGGGTGGCACCTCATTTATTCCATGAAAAGCCGCTTCTTTTCGGATGAGTTAAAAAACTTATAAACTTTTCGGCCATCATTGAGGGCTCTTCATCATCACGGTATATCAGATTAATATCCACACTTAAATTATCAATTTCTTTAATTTTTACAATAGTTAATGAACCATTTGCCAATTCGTTTTCAACTGCAATTTTAGGTACGATTGATATTCCCATTCCACTCTCAATCGCCGCTTTTACTGAATGAATGCTGTTCATTTCAGAGACCAGATTAAATTCTTCCAGATTATAACCTGCCTTAGCAAAGGTATCATTAATAACATCGTAAACAGCAGCACCTTTTTCCCTCGTCACAAATGGTTTGCTCTTAAGCTCTTGCAGGCTGATCTTTTTTCGTATTCGCATATTATCATTAGTCGGAAAAACAAGTACTAGCGGTATGCTGTCCAGATGAAAGACGGTTAAACCTGGTGTTATAACTGCTCCTTCTACAACTGCCAAATCGAGTTCTCGGTTTAAAACTTTGTTAATGGTTTCTTTGCTGTTGGAAATATTAAGTTTAATATTAGTCTCCGGATATTTTAACTTAAAGGCGCGCAAACTTGAGGGCATGGCAAAATTACCAGCAGTACAACTGGCGCCAATTGTCAAATTGGGAGGGGTTAAGTGAGTTAACTGGTGCAATTCATTATGCATATCCTGATGCAAAGCTATAAACTTGTCTGCATACTCAACAAAAATTTTACCAGCTTCAGTTAACGTTACTCCATGTGTAGTACGGTGAAAAAATTTTACTCTGTAATAATCCTCCATGGCTTGAACTTTGCTGCTAATTGCTGGTTGGGATAGATGTAATAGTTTGGCTGCCTTTGAAAAGCTCCTGGTTTCAGCTATTACTGGAATTATTTCAAATTGACTTATCATTTATATACCCCCGGGCATTTCTTTGTTAACATAAATATTTTTAGTTTTATCGAACCTTTATATTTAAATATAGCAGATATAAATGCATATATCTATTTCCTTAAAGTTATTGTCTATTCGCAGTATATATTATTAATAACTATATAATCCGCTATAATGTAATAAGTTTGATTGCAGTTTTTAATATAAAGAGGTGAAAACATGAAGTCTCTGGTACTGGCTGAAAAGCCCAGCGTTGGTCGGGAAATAGCCCGGGTACTTAAGTGTAATAACAAAGCCAAAGGTTATATAGAAGGTAATAACTATGTAGTTACCTGGGCACTTGGACATCTGGTAACTTTGGCTGAGCCTGATAATTATGACAGCAAATATAAACAATGGCGTATGGAGGATTTACCCATGCTGCCTGAAAAGATGAAACTAAAAGTTATTAAACAAACTTCTCATCAATATCAGGTGGTTAAAAATCTGATGAACCGAAACGATATCAATGAATTGATTATTGCTACTGATGCAGGCAGGGAAGGGGAATTGGTAGCCCGCTGGATCATGGATATGGCCAAATGGAAAAAACCCTTTAAAAGGTTATGGATATCATCCCAGACAGACCAGGCCATCCGGGATGGATTTTCCAATCTGCAACCGGGTCCAGTTTATAATAACTTATACGATGCGGCAGTTTGCAGAGCCGAAGCAGATTGGCTGATTGGCCTGAATGTAACCCGTACCCTGACCTGTAAATTTAATGCACAGCTTAATGCGGGACGTGTACAGACTCCGACTTTGGCACTTATAGTTAACCGGGAAGCCGAGATCAAAAAATTTAAACCGGTTGACTATTGGACCATACGGGCAGATTTTGGTGACTATTTTGGTGACTGGCGCGGCAATAAAGATGGTAAAATTAACGACTACACAAAAGCACAGGAATTGGAAGCAAAATTTAAAGGCCAGCCAGGAATTATAAAAGATATAAAGACGGAGACTAAAAGTGAACCGCCTCCGCTGGCTTATGATCTGACTGAATTACAGCGGGATGCAAATCGTCGTTACGGATGGTCGGCTCAAAAAACTTCTTCAGTATTACAGGACTTATATGAACAGCATAAGCTGGTTACTTATCCTCGTACTGACTCCCGTTATATAACCAACGATATTGTCCCCACGCTGGGTATTCGTTTAAAAGCTATGGGGGTTGGACCTTATATGTCATTGGTCAAACCTTTATTGGGCAAAACCTTGAAACCGGGAAAACGTTTTGTGGATGACAGCAAAGTAACTGATCATCATGCTATTATTCCAACTGAACAACCCCTGAATTTATCTGTATTGAATGAAGATGAAAAGCGTCTCTATGATTTAATTGCCCGTCGTTTCATAGCTGTATTATATCCGCCGTTTAAGTATGACCAGACAACTATCATTACTGAAATTGCCGGAGAAAAGTTTATTTCACGAGGAAAAGTTATAACGGATCGGGGATGGCGAGCCATACAAGCTGGCATTTCAGATAAAGAGAATGCCGATTCTGATGCAGAACCTGAACAAACTCTATCGCAGCATTCCATTAACGAACAGCTGGCTGTAAAAAAGATTAAGATAAACAATCACAAAACCAAACCACCAGCCCGTTATACGGAAGCCACCCTGCTGACGGCTATGGAACACAGCGGAAAATTTATAGAAGATGAAGAGTTACGCGAATCAATTAAAGGCAGCGGTTTGGGGACTCCAGCCACGAGGGCAGAAATAATTGAAAAGTTGATTCGAACCAGTTATATAGAAAGACATGGTAAGGAACTAATCCCAACTTCTAAGGGAATACAACTGGTTGACCTGGTTCCAACCGCATTGCGCTCACCGGAACTTACTGCCCAATGGGAACAGAGATTGACCAATATTTCTCGGGGCAAGGAAAAGAAAACTGTGTTTATTGCAGATATTCGCCAGGATACTATTGATTTGGTCAATGTAATAAAAACTGATACCAGTAGTTATCGAGCTGACAATGTTTCTAAAACCAAATGTCCCGCCTGTGGCAAAAATATGCTGCTCGTAAACGGCAAACGTGGAAAGGTGCTGGCCTGTCCGGATAGAAACTGTGGATATCGCCAGGAGGAGAATGAAGATATTTTCTCCCGCAAAGGAAATAGCCGTGCCACGCAAAGATTGATTGCCCAGTATAGTGATCAGGAAGAACTGGGAACCAGTCTGGGTGAAAAACTCAAAGCAGCTATGGAAAAGAAAAACTCAGGCTGACCACTGGTCTTGGAAAGCCCCTATGTGGCCACTACTGCCAGAAGGCATAAAGGCCACAGAAGAACTATCCCCATGTGGCTCCTAAAGCAACAAAATGCCGCTTTGGCTTCCCTTTCCGAACAGCCGATCCGGCTTGCAAAGCGTGAAAGAGATCGCTCGTACACGGCATGATGCTTCGATAGAAGCGATGATGGGGTTTACTTTTCGGTGCGAAGCGTCATGCAGGTGCTGGTGGCAAACGCAACCAGATTCCCAGCCTCATCGAATACCTCGCACTGAGCCAGGCCGATTTTCCCGCCGGAACGAAGGGTTTTGCCAACAAACCGCAGCATTCCCTGCCGGACAGGCCTCAGGAAATTTACCTTTACTTCGATGGTTGTGTAGAATTCTCCTTGATTGAGGGTTGTTAAATAGGCCGAGGCCATAGCGGCGTCCGCTACCGTAGTAATGATCCCGCCCTGCACCATACCGGCCGGATTCGTATGTTCAGTCTGCGCTTCATATTCCAGTGTGACTTCGCCGACCCGAAAATCCGTCGCCCTGAAGCCCAGAAGATCGGCAACCGGCGCTGTTGGCATCTGTCCTTGTTTCGCAAGTTCAAGATAATACATTTCCTTTACCTCCAATAACGATCTTTCGACATTACGTTCAACCGGTTTTTTTATCCATTTGAAAACATTTACATCCTTCGCTTCCTTTGATTAGATGGCGCAGCGATAGGCCTGCCGCCACTATTTACTAGTTGGTAGATACCTTAAAAAAACGTCCTATTTCAGGGTTTTAAAATCTGTCTCATCAACACATCGATCACTGATTTTCGGAGGTCTTCCTTTAAAGCCCGCGAATACTGCAGCGCACCTTTTAGCGACGTCAGCATCAGTGCGGCGTATTCTCTCGCGGTGCCTTTGAACTCGAACACGCCCTCATCCAGTCCCTGCTGCAGAATCGCGGTCAGACTGTCGAGTTCGAGTGCGGAAAGCCGCTGCAATTCGGCTTTCATCGCTTCAGGGATGACATTATACGCGGCTTGAAGCGAGGAAACCGGGCAGATCATTTCGCCCGGATTACTAATAAGAACCGCCTTAACATATAGAGACAGCATTTCGGTTGGGCTTTGACGCTGTGCAATGATTGCATTCAGCAACTGACTGCGCTCGCCAACCATCTTCAGCACGGCTATTCCGAGATCTTCCTTGCTGGGAAAATAGTAATGAATACTCGCCTTCGTAATACCCACTATTTCGGAAAGATCGCTATAGCTGAAGCTGTCGAACCCCGACTGCTGGATTAGTTGTAAAGCGGTATCAAGAATTTGCTGCCGTTTGTTTTCCATGCCTTTATACTAATCTACTAGTAGGATGGTTTGCAAGCGCTTTTTTTCGTCCTTTTTCAGTGGTCTCGGACGGTTCTACTGGTCAGATTTTACTGCGTTTATAACCACGTACGTTTTGTTCTAATAGTTCACCTAATTGGAATATGGCGTCCTCATTGCCTGTCCGACTGATAATCTGCAAACCAATAGGAAGACCGTCATCGTCAACCCCGACTGGAATTATAAGGGCGGGAAGTCCCCAGGCGTTTACAAAAGCCACAAAAGGTAAATACCGTTTGAAAGAAAAGGTAAGGGAAAATATTTCATCAATTACTTTCCCGTGGGGTGGTGCTGCTCGATGATAGACGGGGAGAATCAGAAGTCGGTTTTCAAAATAGTCGTCTAAAGCTCGGTCCCCCTGAGTTAAAAATCTTTCTATTTGAGCAAGTTTGCGCTTACCAGGGTTACTAATTCGTGCTGCCACTAATACCCAGGTAAAATAACGATGATAATCTGATGAGTTAAACATTCTTTCGAGGCAATACTCTTTAAGCGGGTAAAGCGCTTTTCCTCCGGCAGCAATTTCTTCCATTTCACGGCTACCACCAATCGCCATAAGGCTCTGCCAAAGTTCCGCTGATTCTTTTAGGTAGGGTGGCTGTTCATCAACTACAGGAAAATCAGCTGACAAGATAGTGCTGACTTTTGTTATAGCTCTTCCGGTACCAGGATTAACCGGATAAAAAAGACTTTGACGGGGGATGACTATCGTAAACTGACTGATATCCTTTTTATCGGGTTCTTTAAAAGCCACAATATCATTAATCAGACGGGCATCCCTAACAGATTTAGCCAAAGCACCTATTCCCTCCATACGTGCCTTTAATGGATGAGTCTGAAAGGGGAAATGTCCAACCAGAGATGCTTGACCGTTTCCAGTTTTAAAGCCAATTACCCCGTTAAAATGACTGGGAAAACGAATAGAACCGCCAATGTCTGAACCTAATCCGACAGCAGCACCTCCGGATGCTATCAGGGCACCTTCACCGCCGCTGGAACCGCCTGTTGTCCTATCGAGACCCCAGGGGTTATTAGTTCGCCCATATAATTTATTATCAGTTTCCTGGCAGTAACATAGTACCGGAGTATTGGTTTTACCTAAAATAATAGCCCCTTCTCTTTTCAAGCTGGCTACCGCATCTGCATCTCTAGTTTCAACCAGGTTTTTACGATTGGGAAGTCCTGCGGTAGTTTTCATACCGGCTACATGAAAAGATTCTTTCATACTGATAGGTACGCCAAACAGACGACCTTTTGCATCTATGGGACTGGAACGTAAAATATCATCAGCTGTTTTTGCTTCCAGACGGGCTTCCTCAAATCTATCTTCCACCAGACAATTAACCCTGGGGTTAATCTTTTTTAATCTATTAATATATGTTTCCGTAACTTCAAATGATGACAGTTCACCTTGTTTTATCTTTTCAGCAATACTGGTCGCATCCATATCAAGAATGAAAGGCATGATAGTCACTCCATTTCAAATATATTGGGTTATATCGCCAATATATCATATATACTATAGATAAGGTTTAATTTGATGATAAATTAATTAATTGGATAATCTTATCAGGTTTTACTTGACCTGAGTTTGATAGTGTATTAAACATAAGTAAAAGGGAATCGGAGGGGACTATAATATGAGTAATAAAACCGTATCGGTGGAAAAAGACGGACATGTACTGTTAATTGGCATGAATCGACCGGAAAAACGTAATGCTCTTAGTCTGGACATGTACTGGGAAGTAGCGGCTGCTTATGGTGAGCTGCATAATGATCCGGAATTACGCTGTGGTTTGTTGTTTGCCCATGGTGATCATTTTACGGCCGGTCTGGATTTGGTGCAGTGGGCAGGTGTATTTGCCGAAGGTAAATTTCCGGATTTACCGGAAGGTTTTATTGACCCATTCGGCCTGGATGAAGACAAACGTCTGAGCAAACCTCTGGTAATGGCTGCACAGGGAATTTGTTATACTATTGGTTTTGAATTTTTGCTGGCAACTGATGTAAGAGTTGCGGCCTCTGATCTTCGTCTGGGGCAGATTGAGGTAACCCGCGGCATTTATCCGGTAGGTGGTGCAACCGTTCGTATGTATCAGGAAATGGGATGGGGTAATGCCATGCGTTATCTATTAACCGGTGATGAAATATCTGCTCAGGAAGCTTATCGCATGGGTCTGGTTCAGGAAGTCACTGAGCCGGGTAAGCAATTTGACCGGGCACTGGAGATTGCAAAACGCATATCCATGCAGGCTCCGCTGGGAGTTCAAGCTGCATTACGCTCGGCCCGCATTGCCAGAGTAGAAGGGAACAAAGCAGCTTTAGCCCAACTTATGCCAGATATTATGCCTATCATGAAAAGTGAGGATGCTGCCGAAGGAGTTCAGGCATTTATAGAACGACGTCAGGCTAACTTCAAGGGGCGGTAATCTATTCATTTATCAAAAACTTCATCAGATGAGATATAATTATATTTAAAATGACGGGGGACTGCGACAAGGATAACTTGACCGGTTCCCTGAATGTTTATTGAATGCGATAACACGGCAGTTTAATTATTATCATCCCGGAGGATAATATATGTTACCGGAAAACTTATGGTTAGTATTAGTTGATATCGTTTTAATAATCAATTTCTTGCTGATAATACTGGTAGTTATTTTTGAACGCCGTAATCCGATGGGGACATTATCCTGGATATTGCTGCTGGTATTCATTCCCTTGCTGGGATTTTTAATGTACATATTTTTAGGGCAAAATCTACGCCGCAAAAAAATATTCTATTTAAAGGAAGAAGAAGAACGCATAGTAATTCCCATGGTAGCCTGGCAGGACGCCAGTCTTTATCACCAAAGCATGGAATTTAATGATCCCAGGGTAGCAGAATATCAGGATTTGATTCGTATGCTTCTGGCTAGCAGCCATTCTTTAATTAGTCAGGATAATCAGGTGGAAATATTTCATAATGGAATTGATCTGTTTGACAGTATGATTAATGACATTAAAAATGCCAGAGATTATATCCACATGCAGTATTTCATAATTCGAAATGATAATCTGAGCAGAAATATAGTTAATATTTTGGCCGAAAAAGCTGCTCAGGGCGTAGAAGTAAAAATACTTTATGATGGCATGGGCTGTATTGCACTACCTAGAAATTTCTTTGACCAACTGCATAAAAATGGAGGACAAACGGTCTCCTTTTATCCACCATTTTTGCCCTACATTAATCAGCGTATTAATTATCGTAATCACCGTAAAATAAGTGTTATTGATGGCAAGATTGGATATGTTGGCGGGTTTAATATTGGTGACGAATACCTGGGGTTGTCCAAAAAACTGGGTTATTGGCGAGATATTCATTTGAAAATCGAAGGTTCTGCGGTTGACGGGTTGGAAATGAGATTTTTACTTGATTGGCGTTATGCTGCCCGTGACCCTTTGCCTCAAGTGGCCCGATATTTTTCGTCACGACCTGCAGGAGAAAGTGCGATACAAATAGTTGCCAGTGGGCCGGATACTACTTATCCCTCCATAAAAAATGGCTATTTGAAACTCATCAATAAAGCCCAACGAAATATTTTTATTGAAACTCCATATTATATTCCTGACGAAAGTATTCAGGAAGCCCTCAAGATTGCTGCCTTATCAGGAGTGGATGTGCGTCTGATGATTCCATACAAACCTGATCATTACTATGTTTACTGGGCATCACTTTCCTATATAGGAGAACTTTTAAAGGCTGGAGTTCGTTGTTATCGTTATAAGCGCGGATTTCTGCACAGTAAAATGGTGGTCATTGATGGATTTGCCTGTTCAGTAGGTTCAGCTAATATGGATATTCGCAGTTTCCAATTAGACTTTGAGGTAAATGCCTTTATTTATGACGAACAAATCAGTTCCTATCTGGAAGAAGAATTTTTACGAGCTATCAATCTTAGTGAAGAAATAACTCCGCAAATATATGCCAACCGCTCATTATATAACCGCTTCAAAGAAGGATTTTTCCGCCTGTTTTCACCTTTATTTTAAGCCTGTTTATTTGCTTTTTGAGCGGCGGGTTTTACCAATAGAGGGTTTGAAGTTAGTATCTTTAACCAGTGCCTGACGTGAACTGCCAATCAAATCAGATCGTCCGGATTTTACCAAAGCCTCGCGCACTAATGTTTTGTTTTTGGGATCACGATACTGCAGTAAAGCGCGTTGTGCTTTACGTTCCCATGTATCCCGGGGAATATATACTTCCTGGTTGTTGAGTGGATTAATACCGGTATGATACATACTGGTTGATATAGTCATAGGCGTCGGAGTAAAATTTTGCACCTGTTCAGGATGATACTGAAAATGATCCCGCAAAAATTCCGCTAGTTCAACACTCTCGTCCAGGGTGCTGCCCGGATGTGCAGATATAAAATATGGGATTAAATACAGGTCCTTCTTTAGTTTGTTTTTTGTCTGTTTAAAAGCCGATATGAATTGCATATATTCTTTTTTGCCTGGTTTAGCCATAAGGGAAGTAACTGCCGGGGAAATATGCTCCGGAGCAATTTTTAACTGTCCGCCTACATGATATTTGCATAAGTCATGTAAATATTGACCGGAGGTATCCTTCAGAACCAAATCATAACGAACTCCGGAAGCTACACGAATATGTTTAATCTGACTTATGTTCCGCAACTTTTTCCATAGTTTAATCGAGGGAGTATGGTCAGTTTGCAGGTTGGAGCAAACATTTGGATACAGGCAGCTTATACGATTGCATTTTTTACACTTGTCGGGGTTTTTACCCTTCATTCCGTACATATTGGCTGATGGCGCACCGACATCAGGAATAACACCTTTAAAATCAGGATGTTGCGTAAAGGTTTCGGCTTCTTTTACCAGTGAATCTATGCTGCGACTCTGAATATACTTTCCCTGATGGATAGCCAGCGAACAAAAAGCACAGCCCCCAAAACAACCCCGATGAGTTACCAGAGAAAACTGGACAGACTCCAGAGCCTTGATTCCTCCGCTTTTATCATACATCGGATGAGATTGGCGCATAAACTGGCTGGAATATATGCGGTCTATTTCAGCGGTGGTAAGAGGCAATGGCGGAGGATTCATAACTACCCAGCGCACACCATGTTTTTGTGCCAAGGGGGGAGAGGAGTAGGGATTATTATGCTGGTATATTAATCGGGTACTACGGGAAAAAGCCTGCTTGTTGCCAGCAACCTCTTCATATGCCGGTAACTCAAGTGGCGAAGAGGGTAAGGTTGAACTCATATAGCCGGTACCGGGCAGGGAAGTTAAGTTTTTAATCTCATTGCCATTTTCAAGGTACTGGGCAATTTTCAGCAGGGTATATTCTCCCATGCCATAAACCAGTAAATCAGCTTTACTGTCCGATAAAATAGAGCGTCTCACTTTATCTGCCCAGTAATCATAATGAGCTAACCGGCGTAGACTGGCTTCTACTCCGCCAATAATTATCGGAACATCTGGAAAAGCCTCACGGAGTCTATTAGTATAAACAATGGTAGGACGATCCGGTCTTAAACCCGCTTCGCCTCCAGGTGAATATAAATCCTGATTACGCTTCTTCTTGTCGGCAGTATAATGATTCACCATGGAATCCATATTACCGGCAGAAACTCCAAAGAATAAGCGGGGTTTTCCCAGGGAAAGAAAATCATCCAGTTTGGTCCAATCAGGTTGTGCGATAATTCCAACCCGATAGCCATATGACTCTAAAAATCTTCCTAATATAGCAGATGCCCATGCCGGGTGATCGACATAGGCATCCCCACTAACCATAATTATATCCAGGGTATCCCAATTTCTATGTTTAAGGTCTGATTTGCTTACGGGTAAAAATTCCATTGGTATTTAGTCCAATCAATATAATTATGGATGACCACCCCGGCTGATTTTTATGTCACCCCATTACCGCATTACTTTACACCATAGTCCGGATTATATCATTTTCATTACCATATATGTAATCAATTATTGGTATTTGAATCATGGTGTAGGCACCAGGCTTTTGCTTCATACTGGCGCGAGCTGACGCTATCATGATCTGGGAGGTTAAAGCCGGATTGTTGATCTTCATAGAATAACTAAGCAATTGATTATGCGTGATTCCGGATACACCCTTACGCTCCATATTTACAGCATGTCCCATATCTAATAACTTGCTTACATCATCAACCTGAGTTACTATGGTTTCATCCTTGGCAAAATAGGCATCCTTTTTAATGGCATTTGCTACTTCATTAAAATCAGCCTCAGGTTTTAACTGAACATAAACCATACGACGATGAATACCGGTACCCGCAGGTATAGTCATTGAAAGAGCATTATCAACTCCAGGAATAGATTTTGCGGCAACGGTATGTCCCATACTCATTCCCGGGCCGAAATTAGTATAAGTAATCCCACGCGGTACCATAAATTCAAACATACAGCGAACCATGGAATCGGTACCGGGGTCCCAACCAGCTGAAATAACCGCTACCGAATTATTAGCCCGGGCAACTTTATCAAGCTCTATACGTAGATCAGCCAACTCGCCATGAATATCAAAACTATCTACGGTATTAATCCCTTGAGCCAGTAATTGCAAAGCTGTCTGCTGAACTGCCCGGGTAGGAATACATAATAGGGCAACATCAACTTCGGATAATTGATCAATTGATTCTACCAGATTATAATGCCTTGCCAGTGAAAGACCAGAGCTATCCAAATCAGCAACAGGTTGTACAATACCGACCAACTGCATGTCAGGTGAAGCCTGAACTGCACCAACTGCATGTTTGCCAATATTACCGAAACCTAAAATGGCTACTTTTATTTTATTCTGCATAAATACACCTCTGTAATAAAATTCTATATCTTATTATAGGGTAAAGAACGATGATGAATGAATCAAGAGAATAAATCACAACATATTGTATACTTGGTTCGGCCAAAATAATTTCCGGTCCATATAGATAACTAACAGACTATAGTAAAATAATTAATAACTATTTAACGAAAGATGGTGAAGTAATGCCTAACCACAGAAGTACTGGCTATATTAAAGTGATTGTAACCGTTACTTTTCTATTAATGATTATTGTTAATGCGCTTGCCAATATACTGCCTATCAATAACCTGAATACCGGTCAGGTTTCCGAATTTTATCCAAGTTTATTTACACCGGCAGCTTTGACATTTTCTATTTGGGGTCTGATCTATATTTTATTGGCAGGCTACACACTTTATCAACTGGGCTTTTTTCATAATCATAAAAGCAGGCTAGATGAAAAACTATTTGCTAAGATAGGTATTTATTTTTCTATTTCATCCATAGCTAATGTACTATGGATTTTCGCCTGGCATTACCTTTTTATCAGTTTATCTATGATTCTTATGATTATAATTCTGATTTGTTTAATAATGATTGTGCAATTATTAAACCAGGAAGAATATACAATTAGAGAAATAATATTGGTTAAAATTCCTTTTAGTATTTATTTTGCTTGGATTACTGTAGCAACTATTGCTAATTTCGTAGCATTATTGGTCGGTTTGGGGTGGAATGGAATAGGGGCATCGGCAGTAATCTGGACTATAATATTTATTATCATTGGCTTCTGTATAGGAGTTATAGCCACTTTTAAAAACCGGGATATTGCCTATGGTCTAGTAATTATTTGGGCGTATACTGGCATTTTAATTAAGCATATTTCGGCCAACGGATTTGCCGGACAATACCCTTCAATAATAAGTACCGTTATTATTTCCATTGCCTTATTATTAATCATGGAAGGATATCTGATAATTACTTCTTTAAAAAGATCAGCAAATCCATCCAATAGGTGAAGCATAACCGAGTGAGTTATATTCTATGTAAGCAAAAAACGGATAAGTAACCTTACCTGATGAAAACACCTAACAATTAATCATCAGTCCACCTTCACCCGCATAGGTTCCTATAGTTGCACTCATCGGTGCAATGATAATGGGTTTTTCTGGCTTATAACGCTCCGTTATTGTTTGACCTAAGCGTTGAGCAACCTCTTCACAATTCACATGGCTTATTCCTATCAATCTCTGGCTTATGGGGGTACCCTTAAGGTTTCCCAATAATTCAACCATTCTATCAATGGCCTTTCTACGACTTCTTACCTTTTCAATAATAACCGGAGTGCCGGTAGTTCTATCTCTACTTAATATGGGTTTAATATTAAGCAGGTTACCGGCAAATCCTTCAAATTGGCTTAATCTGCCGCCCTTAACTACATTGTCCAGAGTATCCAGTGTAAAAATGGTTTCAGTTTCAGCCCGCATAGCAGAAAGATTTTCTATAATTGTATCTAGAGAAAGACCCTCTCTGCTCATCAGTGAGGCTTTAATTGCAAAAATACCTACTCCCAGAGAGCCGGTATAGGTATCAAATATTCTTATTCCTTCATTATTCAACATTCTACTTGCTAATAATGCGGTTTGATAGGTACCGCTTAGACCTGAGGAAAGACTGATAAATATAACCTGTCCTACTTGTTCGAGCCCCTTTTTAAAATAATCGATAAAGGTTTGGGGATCAGGAGTAGATGTTTTAGGAAGGGTTTTTGAGGCGCTCATTTTCCGGACAAACATGTCAGGAGTAAGCTCAATTCGGTCCAGGAATGTTTCCCCATTACTAAAAGTAACTTTTAAAGAAATCATCTCAATCCCATATTCTTTCAATTCTTTGTCAGGTAAATCACAGGAGGTATCCGTAATAATTTGAACTGGCACTATAACCCCACCTTTAATTATTATATTTTTAACTTAGTTCTTAAGGTATTTCATCTTTTCAGCCCATCTACATGGTTATAATTTATATTTAGCCATTATTAACAGAAACATGCAATAATTATTAAAAATCGCAAGATAAGTTATAAAAGCTTTGAATATTTATGATTATTCCCATCTAATAGCATTGGGATATATTTAAATAATAGCCCTCCGGGTTTCCTTTCTTATACGCTTATTTCCACCATATTGCCCCCATGCTCATAAAGTGAATAAAATCGACAAGGAGACTATAATAAAAGCAGAACACCGGACCATTTTCGGAGTTTAGTATGTAGGAAGGTGAAATTATGAATACCCCGCAAAATACCTCTATTAAGCGCTCTCCACTGTAGCTTGCTGGTTCTCTGTTTAAATATCTTTTAAAACCGATTAATGAAAAATATTTTGTCTGATGCTGTAACGGGTTATTGATGTCAGCCGTTTTTCGATGTCCAATATGAGGTTCGATGTTGGGCACTAGCTTTGTGTGCATATCAACCCATTTCAGTATCAAACCATCAGGAAGGTGAAATTATGAATAACTTGGCATGTACGGTTGAATGTGCTGGGATTCAGGATATACCAGCCATGCTGAGTCTAGAAAAAAGGTATTTTGATAGCTGTTGGCATTCTGAATCTACATTTATCCGTAAATTAATTGAAAAAGAACCTATGATGTTTCGTGTTTGTAAAATCAATGGAAAAGTCAGAGGATATTATTGGGTTATTCCGTTGGAGCATTCCATTTGGAAGAAAATTCTGACCGGGGAAATGAATGAAAGCGAAGCTATGAGGCACATAAAGTCTTTTGATGAACCCGACCTATACCTTTATATCTGCTCGGTAATTGTTGACCTGGAGGATAAGCAGCATAAGAAATATACCAAGGCATTAGTAAGAGATTTTGGCAGACATTTTGTTCCGCTGCAAGATGCTAATATTCCTGACATTAGTGCAATTGGCGCCTTTACCATCTCTGAAGGCGGAAGGCGACTTATGGAACGATCTAATTTTGATTATCGGGGAAGCTTCAAGGCTGGTGGTAAACCAGTCAGATCCTATGCCATTAACAGTAAGACTCTGGCCAAACAAACCATAGCCACCCGGCAAAAAGTTAATCAGAGAGATATTGCTTAAAGTTAAAGATGGCAATGCAACTGTATGAGTATTATAGGGCAGGGGAGAAGTGTAGACTAAAACACCTTCTCCCCAATTATTTTATAAGTTCATAATGCATGGAGTCATTATAACTGTTACCCCAACTAAATCCAGCCGGTTTAAAGGCTTTTTCCCATAGGATTAAATTCGGGTCACTGGCTGAATCTACATATCTGAAGTGGTCTCTGGCGTTGATATCTATGGCTGTACCCCAGGAATGATTACTCAAGCCCTTATCAGGGGCCCAGTTTACATGTCTGGTCACATATGTTCCATCCATCGTTTCAATTAGACTTAATAGTGATACCTGCTTGCCGTTTACTATAACCGTACCATTATTTATGTAATTAAACGCCATAATGAAGTTATCTGCTGCTAACTTATGTACCTGTACTTTTTTATTTGTTCCGGGCAGGGTTATAGTAACAATATTATCAACTACCCATTGGGGGTCTACCTCGATTCTACCCCCGCTTAATTCCCTATAGTGAAACTGGCCAAAGATACCTTTAACCTTGCTTAATTTCGGATACTTATTAATATCTGTACTTGTTTGCCCTCGGGAAACCGGAGTGCTATTGCTGATGTTGTTATTTATGGGTTGAGCAACGGGCTGACTGGTTTTGACTGTGACAGGGGGCTTGTCCACTTTTACATTCTGGGCAGCAACGGATTTTACTTCCGCATCCATATTAACAATTGATTTTTCTATCGTAGTGGGTATACTCACTGCCGAGGCAGACTTGCTTACAGGCAGAGCAGAACTTTTAATTTTAACGGGGTCAGAATCATTTCCTGCTGTATGATTACCTAAGTTGAAATAAATTAATAATCCCAAACTCAATGTGATAGATAGAATAAGCCAGCTATATTTTCTTATCATGGGCAACCTCCGGGTATGTATGTTTATTTCTTTATATACATACAATGCTAGCTATATCAATTAATTGTCGTCAAAGGTAATATACGGTAAAAGGTCTGTATAGCTGGACAAAGCGGAAGTTTTAATAGTCTGCTGAACTCATAATAATAGAGCATAATGGAACATAGGAAGGATTGCATAAGAGCAGATAGTTTTTATGGAAGAAAATAAGTTGCAGTGTAAAGAGTCCAGGAATTTATTTGCTCATGGCTTATAGGTATGGCGTTCAATATCGAAGGGGTTAAAGGAATTTCCGGCTTATTCTTTATCATGGATAACATCAGCCTCATTAACCACAAATTTATAGCCGCTGAATATGGAAGATATGGTTCCGTCATCGTCCAGTAATTCTTGACGAACTACCAGATAAAGATGGGCCACAATAAAAATAATAAACAGCCAGGCAACCAGATGATGATATATTCTAACCGGAGAAGACATACCGAAAAGCGGAATCAGCCAGCCGAAAAATGTTTCCTGAAAACCACCGGGAGCAATTTCTCCCTGCATGGCCAGACCGGTAAGAATCATAAATAATGACCCGATCCATAAAACAAAGAAATAGGTGAGTTGGGCAATTACATTGTGACCGGTATGCACAGTATGTTCTTTTTTTAGAAACAGGTAATATTTCAAGCTATCCAGGCCGTCAGCCACAAAACCTTTCCGCCAGGGTTTAAATTTGGCATACTCATTACCCACAAAAGCCCAGTAAAACCGGAATATGAAGTTGGCAATAAAAAACCAGGCAGCCAGAGCATGCCATAAACGCATTTTGCCCATGATAAAATTGGCATAAGGTTCACCGGTCTGAGCTGCAAAGGGTTTGCTAATATAGAGGCCGGTAATAAGCAAGACTACAATTAATACAACGTTCACCCAATGATATATTCGGACGGGTGCCTCCCAAACATAAACAGGTTTTCTTAACATTCAATCAACCCCCCTTAATGAAACAGAAATTGACCTATCTCACGCCGGCTCTTCAAGTCAATAAAATGAGCAGCACAGGCGATACAAGGGTCAAAGGAATGAATGATTCTCAATATTTCCAGGGGTTTATCCGGAAAAACAATAGGAGTATCAATCAAGGCTGATTCATAAGACCCTTTTTCTCCTGATTGATTTTCAGGGGCTGCATTCCAGGTAGTAGGAACAACCGCCTGATACAGACTGACTTTACCATTATTAATCTTTACCCAGTGGCCGAGGGAGCCGCGCGGTGCTTCAGTAAAACCTACCCCTTTGCAGTTTGTGGGCCAGGTTGATGTTTCCCATCTTTGCTCTTCAAAGACTTTTTGATCACCAGACTTGATATTGACCAGCAATTCGTTATAGCATTTTTTTAGATAATCAACCATTATTTTTGTTTCCAAGCCCCGGGCCAGGGTACGTCCTAAAGCTGAAAAAAGAGCTTCCTGCCCAAGACCCAATCGGTTTAGAGCATCATCTATACTGGTCTTAATGGTATAATTCCCACGGGCATAACCAACCAGCATTCTGGCCAAAGGGCCAGTCTCCATAGGCTTATCCCGCCAGAGAGGTGTCTTGATCCAGCTATATTTATTATTGGTATCCAATTGGGTATACGGAGGCTTGGGACCGCTGTACTTAACTTTGGTTTCTCCTTTCCAGGGATGGCGGCCTCCTTGTTCCCCGGAATACTCATACCAGGCATGGTCCACAAATTCCTGTATTTGTTCCGGATCGCGAAGGTCTACATCGTACACCTCATTCAGATTACGGTTCAGAATAACACCACCTGGAAAAACATTATTTTTATCGTTCTTTTCCCGTTGATCGGCCAGAGTACCATATACCAGGAAGTTTTGACTGCCGCCGCCATAAGTCCAGTCCTTATAATATGAGGCAATGGCAAACAGGTCTGGAATATAGACTTGATTTACAAAAGTGATGGCCTTGTCGATTTCTTTGGCTACCAGATTTAGTCTTTCCATGTTAATGGTATTATCATTATCCAAATTAATAGTGCAGGCCATACCACCTACCAGATAATTGGGGTGGGGATTCTTGCCACCAAAAATGGTATGTATTCTGACAATATCCTTCTGTAATTCCAGGGCATCCAGGTAATGAGCTACACCGATTAAATTAACTTCCGGGGGGAGCTTATAAGCCGGATGTCCCCAGTAAGCATTAGCAAAAATACCCAATTGTCCACTTTCTATGAAAGTTTTGATGGTCTTTTGTACATCAGCAAAATGCCCGGGAGAGGATTTGGGATAACTGGAAATAGTATGGGCTATAACGGAAGCAGCTTTTGGGTCAGCTTTCAATGCAGAAACCACATCCACCCAATCCAGAGCATGCAGGTGATAGAAGTGGACTACATGGTCCTGCACAAACTGGGTTGCAGTCATAATTTTACGAATTAAGACAGCATTCTTTGGTATCAAAATATCCAGAGCGTCTTCTACTGCCTGAATTGAGGCGATGGCATGGATATGCGTACATACTCCGCAGATACGTTGCACGAAAGCCCAGGCATCACGTGGATCTCTTCCTTGCAAAATACGCTCCAGACCACGGAAAGTAGTTCCTGAACTAAAAGCATTAACAATTTTGCCTCCATCAACTTCGGCTTCAATACGAAGATGTCCTTCGATTCTGGTAATGGGGTCAACTACGATTCTCTGTGCCATAATTTAATCCTGACCTCCTTCATCATTGTTCTCTTCTTGTTTTTTGCACATCAATACCCCGGTTGCCAGTCCATGTGCTGCTACGCCGGCAACGGTTAAACCAGTAATGGCTTTGCCTATCCGATCCGGATCAAAAGGCATGGCACTACCAGGCACATGAGCCAGATGACTGTACATGGGCATATCGTCAAAAAAGCCAGGTTCAGAGCAACCTATGCAGGGATGACCTGATTTGATTGGATAACTTACCCCGTTATTCCATTGGGTAATAGCACAGGCATTGTAGGTGGTGGGGCCTTTACAACCAACTTTATATAAACACCAGCCATGCTTGGCTCCTTCATCATCAAACTTTTCCACAAACATACCCGCATCAAAAAAGGCCCTGCGATTGCAGTTATCATGAATACGATGATTGTAGAAAGCTTTAGGCCGGCCCAATCTCGTCAATTCTGGCATTCGATCAAAAGTCAGATAATGGACTATGGTTCCGGCAATTACTTCAGCAATAGGTGGGCAACCGGGAACATCAATAACCGGTTTATTTTTAACTATATCCTTAACCGGTACTGCTCCGGTAGGATTGGGATGGGCTCCCTGGACACAGGTGTTGGTAGCGCAGGAACCAAAGGCAATTATCCCTACTGAATCTTTAGCAGCTTCCAACAAGATATCTTTAGCGGCTATTCCTCCGATAGTACAATAAATTCCGTCATCCTTTAAAGGAATACTACCTTCAACTACTACCAGATAATGATCTTTATAATCCTGCATGGTTTTCTTTTTAGCGGCTTCGGCTTGATGACCGGCTGCTGCCTGCAATGTTTCCATATAATCCAACGAAATCATATTAAACAGCATATCTGCAATTAAGGGATGGGCGGTTCTGATAAAAGATTCAGCACAACAGGTACATTCCTGCAGGTGTAAATAAATCACCGGAAGACGTGGCTTGTTTTCCAGCGCATAAGCTACTTTAGAAATAAAAGACGCTTCCAGACCAATACTGGCGGTGAGGATTGCACACATCTGCAGGAATTCCCGGCGGGAATAACCCCTCTGGCGCAAAGCTTCAAAAAAACTATCTTTCATTAAACCAACCTCCTCCTTGCACTATTGGGTCGGTTTAGTTTTAGCAGAACTACCAGATAATATGTAATTATTGGGGTTACCCCCTGCTATTAAAAATTTAGAAGAGCTAATTAGATCCTGGATAATCTTACTAATATCAATGGTCACTATACTTTCGCTATAATAGGTTTACATAATAGGGGTTAGATTGCCTCAAATATTATTTACCTTGAGGATGGTATAAGGATTTGAGTAATATTTACGCCAGTAAATACAGATGGATTATAGTGTTTATTATATTTATGGGTATTACCGGTATGAAGTTCATGTGGTTTGTTCCATCCCCACTTCTTACCGTGATCATGAGAGACCTTAATATAAGCCTTACTTTAGGTGGTTTGGGTATATCCATTATATGTCTTTTGATAGCTATATTTAGCTTGACGGGAGGCTGGCTGGCAGAACGGATTGGTGCCAAAAAGGCCTTTATGTATGGACTTTGGTTAATAGCGGCAGGGGCTATTTATTGCTATTTGGTTTATAACTTCACCGGTTTCTTCATAAGTCGTATTGCCATTGGTATTGGCTCAGGTCTATGTTTAACTACCTCCAGTGTACTTATCATGAAATGGTTTTCTAAGAGGGAACGGCCATATATTAATACAATTTATTCCTTGTTGCCCTACGTGGCCACCGTTTTTACATTTACCCTCACAATTCCTTTATTTATTTTACTTGATCATTCATGGCGAATGGTAATAGTGATATTGGGAATATTTTTAGCCTTTGCGGCTCTGGCCTGGACTATATGGGGAAGAGAAGGTAACGATTTTGATGACGCTCCTGATGAAACAGAGCAGAAATTTGGATGGAGCTTATATGTTAATATGTGGAAGAATAGGGAGGTGCGTTTGATTAGTATTGCTCTGGCTGGCGACCTGTGGAGTTTTCAGTTTTTAACATCTATATTACCAACTTTTTATACCACGGAATTAGGTATGAGTTTGGAACTATCATCCAAGCTAACTGCTATATTTCCCGTAGCCGGTATTGTGGCCGGTTTACTCTGCGGCATATTGATGGGCCGGCTAGGTCTGCGTAAGCCATTTACCTTTCCTCTTCATATAACTATTTTTATAGGAACCTTTATGGCTATTAATTGTACCGGATTCTTACGAGTACTGGGAATAGCAATGGCAGGCTTTGGCAATGCCGGCTGGGCTCCGGCATTATTTACTATGCCCATGGAGTTTGATGATATGAATCCGGAGAAGGTTGGAGTAGTATATTCAATAATACTATCTATAGGATATTTGGCTGCTTTTATTTCTCCATGGTTAGGAGGTTGGCTGGCAGAAAGAATTAGTATTCATCATACGATTTTCCTTTTCTCCATATCATCGCTTATTGCTGCAATATCCACTTTTTTGATGAAAGAAACCGGGTCATATAAAAAATACGCCATAGCTGAATAAATTGTCCGGCTAATTTTACTATATAGATTATTACTATATTTTCGCTATAATAAGATTAGAAAAAGGAGGCAAAATTAGTGGCGGTTTCAATAATAGGATTAGCGCTTGTGGTTATAGTGTTGGTATTAGCAACTACTGCGATAGCAGCAACTAAGGGAAATTCTAAAGGTGAGGGGAAAATAATGATTAAAAACGTTTATATTTATGTGGTGTTATTTGCTACGTTAATGATGATAATTGGCGGAAGTGTAAGCGCATTCATGGCCGTTGCTGATATTGTTACTCCTGCTCCTTATCATCAGTCATTTGAGGAATTTAGACAGTGGGGTATGGAAAAGTCAGAAATTCCCGGTGACAAAGCTAATCTTACCGATGCTGAGATTAAAGCAAGATACGATGCTATGGTTACAGCTGAAAAAGACCGTCAGGTTAACCGTGCTAAAAATAGCCTGGTAAAAAGCATGGGTTGGATCATTATTCCATTTCCGATATTTGTAATCTTTCAAAGACGGCTAAAATCAAACGCTGAAGTTTAAAGTAATTAACTAACTAGTTTTAAAACATAATTCAGCCAAACACCAAAGGGGTAGTTTTAATAATAAACTACCCCTTTGTGCTCTTATAGGTGTATTAACTGCTATAATTGGTTAAAAAAGATAAGAAAAGGTTAAATAAATGACCTACAAAACTATAAATGATACCATCACCGCTGAAATAATTATAAAAAAGTCCAGATTTATATGTATTCTAATGCCTGTAAATCAAATGCAAGATATAGATACCGTACGTGATGAGGTTAGGCAAAAATATCCCGGGGCCAATCATTATTGTTTTGCTTATAGGTTAAGGCAGGACGGCAGCATATTGGAACGATGCAGTGATGACGGTGAACCAGGCGGAACTGCAGGATGGCCTATGCTTAATGTGCTGGCACAGAACGATCTGGAAAACATTATAGCTATTGTAATCCGTTATTTTGGCGGAACCCTTTTGGGAACCGGGGGACTGGTCAAGGCATATACTCAATCTGTTCAATTAGCCTTGAATAAAGTGCGAATTATTAGTATGGAATACTCCCAAAAGATTATGCTCACCCTCGACTATAACTATTATGGCATTTTAGAGAATCACCTTAGTAATATTATTAATGAGGTAGCAGATATTCAATATGCTGAGCAGGTTAGATTGGAAATGTGGGTAGCATTTGACAAGCTGGATACATTTATAGCTAAAGTTGAAAACCTAAGCTCAGGAACAGCAAACATTGAGATGGGTGAACAAAATTTCATTCCTAATAATTTGAGGTTAAAACACTTTTAACCAAAGCTAAAAGGAGAATAAATACAAATGAACTTAGATGAATGCCTGGCTACGTTCTATAAGGCAACATAAGAAGGAGAAAGTGTATGACAGAATTAATCATTATTCTTATAGTATGTGTTTTGATTCTCTTTACCGGCGTATTAATAAAATACTTTAAAGCCTATTATTTAATATCCGGATATAATACTGCCCCTCGTGAGGTAAAAAAACAAATAGATGCTAAAGCCTTGGGTGATTTTATAGGACGGCAATTGATGATTGCGGCTTTCACTCCACTTTTGGGCTATGGCCTGAAGCGGACCGGTTTGGTCTGGGGGATAGAAGTAGGATTCGGCCTGTTAATTTTTATAATCATTTATACCGTTATAAAAGCCCAGAAATTTAATCCACCGGAGGTAAAGAACAAATCTGTTACAATAATTCTTCTGATTAATCTAATTATTTTTATTGGCGTCGGGGCCGGTATAGCCTGGACTGCCATGCCACCTGCTTTTAACCTGGAAAGTGAGCAGTTTACTATAAGCGGAGCTTATGGGGTTAGCATAAAGTACGACGATATTGAAGAGCTCAATTTGGCAGCTGAGATTCCGTCCTTATCCATGAGAACCAACGGCCTTGGTTTGGGCCCAATTTTAAAAGGTCATTTTCAATTGGAAGACCAAAGTAAGGCTTTGCTATTCCTGAGGTCGGCGAGCGGCGCGGTAATTATTATTAAACGGCATACAAAACCAGAAATAATAATGATTAATTATAAAGACGCAACCGAAACCAGGTCACTATACCATAGTTTAAATAAGAAACTTAACCGTGATGAACTGAGCAGGGAAGAGGGAACGAGTACTAACCAGCTAACACAGAATGTACCCCAAATAAGCATTGCTGATTTTGACTACCCGCCGGACTACCCTAAGTTTGAGATACGATGTGATGAGCAGCAATTATCCTGGCTAAAGGGAGATTCTAATTTTACCGGAAAACCGGGGGGCATTATAGGCAATACCATGTTTGGGATAAATGAAGATCACACTAATTTTCTTATGCCAAACCTGGTCAAACCGGAAACCAAATTGATATTTACAGCTGCTGCCGTACCCGGGCTAAACAATCCCGAATATAAATTACATATGCTGGATAAAGATAATTTGTTCTTGACATACCCGTTAAATAATAATGCCATGGTGGCTCCTAAAGAAGACGGAGAATATGTATTCATAATATCCGTAGATTGGGGTAATGGCGACAATTCGATTTCCTATTGGTTCAAACTGAAGGTAAACAGCTGACTAGTTTTGTAAAGAGTAAAGGAGGTGAGAAAATGCTAAAATGGGTTTCTTATCTTTTGGTTATTATCATTGTAGCTTGTATGCTGACCCCCCATATACTGGGGTCACTAGGAAGTGGAATTATAGTTGGTTCTCTATTAACGGCATCACTGGGCCTGTTGATCTATTTGGTGGTAAGATGGGAAAGCCTGTCTGTTCCGCAAAGATGGGGAATCAGTCTTAGCATTATAGTATGGCTGGCATTGATGTATAGCTTTATACGCTAGGTAAACCTAACTAATGCTGGTAACGTTAATTACGCGACCCCCTATATATCTATTTACTTATACCATTATACTGTCAATCCCTGGCAACAAATCTTGAAAATCACACCTTATTATGTTCTGTTCTTATTATTCACCAGAAATCTCTAAAATCATCAGTTCTTTACTATTTGTCCAAATCATAAAATATTGTTAATATTATAAATATTCAAACCAGGATTAATGTTGGGGGGCATTTTTTAATGGATTGGAGAGAGGAATATAAGAGAAAATTAACTACTGCTGAAGAAGCTGCCAGGAACTATAACAGTAATGATATTATCGGTGTGGGAGGAGGCACCGGGATTCCTCCTGCTATCGTCGATGCATTGGGGAGGCGTGCTGCAGAACTCCAGAATGTTACAATTTGTCAGGGGTTTGCAGTTGCTTTGCATGAATATATGAAACCGGAACATAAAGGCAGCTTCAGGGTGGAAACAATTTTTATTGGTCCTGCGGAACGCTTATGTATGGATTGGGGAACATGTGACTTTGCTCCCACGCACTTGAATAATTTGGATAAATGGGGAAAGGAAGTTGGTGCGCATAAGGGTGCAATTATGGTAACTCCACCCGATGAAAACGGATATATGAATAAATCATTATTTGGAGGCCTATCTCCTAGAATAATAGTTGATACCTATGAATACCTGGCAGTTGAAGTAAACGAAAGTACGCCCTGGTTATGTGGTGACCAGTTTAAAATACATGTTTCAGAAGTCGACGCGATTGTTGAAAACAATTCACCTATATTTGCCATGCCTGAGATTCCCATAACCCCGGTTGAAGAAAATATTGCCCATATCATTGCTGATATGATTCCAAACGGTTCGACAGTTCAATTAGGATTGGGAGGTCTGGCTAACTGTATTGGACATTTTTTAAGAGATAAAAAAGATTTGGGCATACATTCCGAAGTCATATCAAACTCTATTATGGAACTAATTAAGTGTGGTGCAGTTAATGGAAGCAAAAAGAGTGTATACCCGGGCAAAGTTGTATATACATTTGCTGTAGGTACTACCGAGCTTTATAATTTTATGCATAAAAATGATACTTTTATTGCTTTTGAAATTAACGATACCAACAATCCTGCCTTTATTGCGCAAAATGATAATCTGGTCTCGGTTAATAACGCCCTAATGATAGATTTGACTGGACAGGTAGCTTCAGAAGCAATAGGAACCAGACAATATAGTGCAACCGGCGGGCAGGTTAATTATGTAATCGGATCACAAATGGCTAAAAACGGTAAAAGTATTATTGCTTTGCCTTCAACGCGTACCGACAGTAAAGGAAAACTTCATTCCAGGATAATGGATGTTTTACCGCCAGGAACTATTGTTACTACATCCCGTAATGATGTTGAATGGATAATTACAGAATTCGGTGCCGTTCGTTTAACTAATAAGCCTATATCTTACCGGGTGAAACAATTAATTTCGATTGCTCATCCTGATTTCAGAGATGAACTAACTTTGAAAGCCAAACAATATAATTGGATTTAAATAGTATTAAATAAATAATACAAAAGTCTTGTCGTTGCAGAAGAAAACAGGGGCAGAATAATTTTATAAGTGCTTTTTATAGCTTTATGCTATAATTTTTTGAGTGGAACAATATAATAACGGCTGTCGCAGCACCAGCCTAAAAAAACAAAGGAGACTTGTTATAACTATGCAGAAAAAAACGGTCACACAAGTATCTATTCTATTTATGATTATCACCTGTTTTTTTGTAACCTGTCTATTGATAACCAATATCGTAGCAGGCCGACTGGTTTATCTCTTTGGCATGACACTTACTGCCGATCTTTTCCTGTTTCCCATCACTTATATCTTTGGAGATGTACTGACAGAAGTATATGGCTTTAAAAAGGCGCGTGTAGCTATTTGGACAGGTTTTGCCGCCAATTTGCTAATGTCTTTATTCATAATGATTATAATTACGCTTCCGTATCCGGATTTCTGGCCGCATAACAATGCTTATAATACCGTACTGGGATTTACCCCCCGGCTGGTTCTGGCTTCATTAATTGCATATTTTATCGGTGAATTTTCTAATTCAGTCGTGCTTTCAAAATTGAAACTACGCACGGAAGGCCGTTATTTATGGGTGCGGACTATTAGTTCATCCATAATCGGACAGGGGTTGGATACCTCTATCTTTATGCTTATTGCTTTCGGTGGATTATATTCATGGCCCATATTCTTTAGTATGGTGTTGGCCCAATATTTATGGAAAGTAGGCTATGAAGTCCTGGCAACTCCGCTGACCTATTATTTTGTTGGCTGGCTTAAGAAGAAAGAGGGAATAGACACCTTTGACATCAACGTTAAATATAGGCCCTTTTAGAAGTGACCATCATCCTGGGGCATATACCTTTTTGATGAAAGAATCAGGGTCATAAAAAAATGTTTACCTAAAGAAAAGGTAAACATTTTTTTTATTTATGTTATTTGGATACCAAAGAATAATGAATGATTTCATAGTTTCCGTTATCATTCTTTTGCACATAGAAAGTAAACCGGTCGGGAGGAATAATATCTTTTGCACCATTTTCCAGTGATTCATTAACCTCAGCGTCTACTTGATATACCCCATAAAAATCTTCAAAAATATCAATCCATTTTATAGTACTTTCCATATGAATTCTTTTATCTGCCAGAACTGGATTTATATCTAAATCAGGCTGGTTACCCCTTAATACATACTTCTGTGCTTCCCGTGGTTTATTTTGGTAGATATTATACAGGAATTTATCAACCGGATCTGCGGGGCTTTTCATATTATTTATTGATGAGAATAGTCGTCCTTTTTGCCATTCCGGTTTTATCAACAGTTTAATTGATTTTTTGGTCTCTTTATCGCTGATTATTATAATGAAGCTATTATTTAAGTTATATAAAGGATAATTGTTATAGCTGCTTATTGCGACGGCATTATTAATAATTCCATGATATTGGGAAGCGATACCACCACCTACAGTGGGATATACATACATATCTAAGAATGTAGATAAGTTTTCAGACTCAGTGCCGTTGATCGGATTAGAATAAATATAAGTGCCATTAATCTGCAAAGTACCATAGTCCTTTGTCAAAGGGAGTTTACTGTAAAAGGAGAAAACGCTAGATATATGTCCATACCATTGAAATGGGGGATTGATTTTTACCAGCAATTGATATTGCCAGGGCAAGTCTTCATATATTTTCCATGTTTTATCCTGATCTAGATTGTGAAAGGTAATTTCCTCAATTACAAGCTGATCTTCTCCAATAGGAATAGCAGCACCAATACCTGTATAACGGTAAATTACCGGATGCTGGAAATAGAAATATACGGTTATTACCAACCAGATTAATATTAATTTAACCAATATACGAGCCCACCTGGATTTAAACATAAAATCTCCTCTGATAGCCGTTGTAATAATTACCTTAATAAAATGGAATATCAATGTATTATATGTTAAAAATAAATATGTTGTATTATATACGGGTTACCTCATATTACCATAATAAACAAGTATTATCATCTACATGTTAATAATATGATAACGATTTCATTAATCGGGGGAATTGCTTTGACTGCTGAAAAAAGAGGATTATTTGATATTATAGCTCCTTATTATGGTTTGTTCTTTAACTTTCAGGTGAATTATTACCAAAAGATATTGAAGCGGGCAGCCCGGGAACTGGAGGGGGAAAATTACAATAATATTATTGATGTTGGTTGCGGAACCGGGGCGCTCTGTTATGTATTAAATCAGCACGGATTTAATGTAACCGGCGTTGACGCTGAACCTGGTATGATAAAGATAGCTGAAAAGAAACTGCAGAACCATGCTGTATACCTGTTACAGGCTAATGCTTTAGGGAAACTGCCTTTTAATGATAAAAGCTTTGATGTTGCTATTTCCTCATATGTAATCCATGGAATTTCAGCAGCTGGAAGAGAAGCATTCTATAAAGAAATGAATCGAATTGCCAGGTATAAAGTGATTTTTCATGATTATAACGAAAATAGAAGTCTTCTGACCGATTTAGCTGAGCGGTTGGAGAGGGGAGATTACTTTAATTTTATCAGGCAGGCCAGGAAGGAAATGGCTGATAATTTCAAAGACCTTCGGGTAATCCAGGTTGATAAGCGAGCCGCCTGGTATATATGCACACCATTTTAACACATAAACTCAAAATAGCCAGAGGGTTACTTCTCTCCGATGCAGCATAACCAATTATTAGCTTCCACAACTGCAGTCGTCACATTTTTAAACTGTACTTCCTCCAGCCGTTGTTTCAATTCTTCCGGGGCAAATATCTGCATATCCCCGGCAGCAGTGTAAGCTTCATTTCTTTCACGGAATAGCTCACTTTTATATACTTCATTAATAATTACAAATTTACCGGAAGGCTTTAAGACCCGTTTTATTTCTTTAAAGCATTCAGCCAGATCTGGCCAAAAATAAACGGTTTCTACTGCGGTAACTATATCGAAGTAATTATCTTTAAAAGGAAGTTCATTAACAGCAGCTAACAGTATTTCTACCCGACCTTCCTTAATCAACTCCGCGTTATAATCGCTGGACCAGGCTACACAGTCGGATGAATAATCAATCCCGAATACTTTTCCCCGAGAGGCCATTTCCGCCATCCGGTGAATTGTTCGTCCTCCTCCGCAACCTACATCTAATATGATACTGTCAGGTGCAATTGAGAACTTTTCCATGCCCCAGGTAGTCAACTCATAATGGCTTTCATTCATTCTATTGGCAACCAGTTTTCCCTGTTCACCGGAAGGTTTTTTACATTGATTTATTTTTTCGGAAAGTTTATTCATGATAAGACCTCATTACCATCACAGATTTAAACGGATATTGTATTAGATAATAACATTGCTCCTGTTATTTTACCATCATCTAAACAGACTATTCCTACCGCATACGCTGCCACTTTTAATTATAGAAAATTACTTTGTTTTATCCTCTATTATACTGAGGCAATACGATGAACCCCTTAATTCAATATTGCAGCAAGACATGCCTATTGTTATCAATAATGTATTATAATGGTTTGAGAGAATACCACTATTTGTAGATAATCGCTAAAGTATTAGTCGTAATTCCCAAATCGATTATATGTTGAGGTGAAAGGTAGCAGGGAAATGAACATTAAGGTTAGCATTATGAGAAAATTACTTATTATTTTGCTCTTATTTATAATCACCATATTAAATGGTTGTTCAAATGGCGACGAGTCTATTAATATTAAAGACTACAGGCAACCACTTACCAGGGCTCAGATTGACGAAATTATCACAACCGCAACTGAATCTATTATAGTAGA
>Ga0209312_1000268_pt1 | contig 54404 bp, 52 predicted proteins | sample BioC13SIPDNA_4_FD_185744 | JGI IMG/M metagenome (GOLD analysis project Ga0209312, IMG submission 185744) | Anaerobic biogas reactor microbial communites from Washington, USA - Biogas_R1_B C13 SIP DNA (SPAdes) (version 2) | ecosystem: Engineered > Bioreactor > Anaerobic > Unclassified | place... | reverse complement strand
CTTTAATTTTATATACTCCGGGCTCATCAGTGGGATAAGCTTTGGAGAGAATATCTCCAACGTCTGAACCGGCAGTAGGTTCAGTTAAACACATGGTTCCTGCCCAGGTTCCATCCATCATCTTGGGAAGGAATTTTTCTTTCAGTTCTTCAGAGGCGAAAGCCTGGATTAGTTCTGCTGCACCGGTGGTTAAGCCGATATAAGGCATGAATGCCGGATTAGCAGCCGACAACATTTCCTGACACATGCAAAACAGAATATTAGGCATGGTCATGGCATCTTCACCTTCATCAATGTTGGCAGTTCCCCATCCATCTTCCTGCAGTTTGTGGAACAGGGGACCAAAAGTAGGTGGAGTGGTAACCTTGCCGTTGGCAAAGGTACAGCCAATGGCATTACCATTTTCGTTGGTGGGCTCCACCAATTCTTTACACATTTTCCGGAAAGGTTCCAATACGGATTTCACTTCATCTTTGGAATAATAATCAACAAATTCTTTGTAACCAAAAACTATTTCGGTAGGAAGCCATTCCTGTATTATGAATTCAAAATCACGAGTGTTCAGATAAGCAAAATTAGCCGACATTCTTTAATACCCCCCAAATTTCCGGAATTGAGTTGTTGTCAATTCCTCATAATAAAATTCCTGATGTCCATGGTTTCCTATAATAATGTTTATATCTCACCTCCTATAAAAAAATAAACAATTGTCAGATACATTTTATCTACCAGTGATTAAAGTTACCATAAATTATAACATATCGAAAATTTTAGAAGATAGCCTGTATATATTAAATGCCAAAGATATTATCGGCATTCCTTTTAATATTTCTCCATGTATGATATAAATCCTGTTTGAAAGGAACAAAGTTTTAAGATTATTTTTAAAAAATTTAATTGGTTTAACTAAAATAAACCTGATATATTTATGAAAAGATACACCTGCATGACTTGCAGGTGTATCTTATTAAGCACTATAAACTTATAATAATAAATTAATTAAAAGGCCAGTACACAACTGGGATAATTGTCTTTCAGGAACTTGGCAATTTCAGGTGATTGTAAAGCTGCACCCAGTGCCTTAATAGTATCTTTATCCTTGTCTTCCGGACGAACTACTACTACATTGGCAAAAGGAGAGTCGCCAGGTTCAACAAAGATTGCTTCTTTTACCGGATCCAGGCCGGCATCCAGAGCATAGTTGGTATTGATACAGCAGATATCCAAATCCTCCAGAGCACGCGGCAACATAGCGGCATCCGACATTTTAATATCCAGCTTCTTATTATTTTCAATAATATCTCTTTCCGTAGCAGTAACTCCCGCATCAGGTTTTAACTTAATTAAACCGGCTGCTTCCAGCACCATTAATGCACGACCGCTATTGCTGGGGTCATTGGGAATACCTACTGTAGCCCCATCAGGTAACTTATCAAGTGAATCAATCTTTTTGGAATAAAGGCGCATAGGTTCAGTATGAATTTTTACTGTCCATACCAGATCTGAATCTGTATTCTTGTTATAATCCTCTAAATAGGGGATATGTTGAAAGAAATTGGCTTCGATCTGACCATCTTTTAATGCCGGATTAAGCTGTGCATAATCGGTGAAATCTTTAATTTGCATATCAATACCCTGTTCAGCCAATTTTGGTTTTACCATGTTCAACATTTTGGTATGAGGTTCTCCAATAGCTCCGACTACCAGTTTTTTCATTTCTGTTTTACCAGTGTTCTTATCAGTGTCCTGCGGGGTGGAGCCGCAACCAGCTACCAATGCCAGTGACAATAAAAAGATAAGAGTAAGTGCCAACGATAAAATTCTTTTCATTATAATCTACCTCCGTTTATTTATTATTCGGCCGGCTAACCTATCACCCACAACTTGTATAAGTTGAACCAGCAAAATTAAAACTATAACAGTTATCCACATTATACCTGGCTGGTAACGCATATAACCATGGTAGTAAGCCAGTGTACCTAATCCACCTCCTCCCACAACTCCTGCCATGGCTGAATATCCAACCAGATTAATTGCCGTTATGGCTACTCCCAAAATTATAGAAGGTAAGGCTTCTGGAATTAATACTTTACTGATTATCTGCCAGGTGTTGGCCCCCATGGATAAAGCGGCCTCAATAAGTCCCCAATCAAGTTCCTTTAAAGAAGACTCCACCAAACGGGCTACAAAGGGTATAGCTGCCAGCGTTAACGGTACAATTGAAGCAACAGTACCAATAGAAGTACCAACAATAAAGCGCGTAAAGGGGATAGCCAGTATAAGCAGTATAATAAAAGGGATGGAACGGGCTGCATTAACTATTGAACCTAAAATCGAATTTACTCTGACATTTTCCAGGATATGACCAGGTTCAGTAGTGATTAAGATAATCGCCAGGGGCAGTCCAAAAATATAACTGAAAAGAGTAGATAAAAAAACCATGTAGGTAGTTTCCCATAATGCTACTGCTACGGCAGAAGGTATCCAGGAATTATCTCCCAAATATACTGTCATAAAATCAGTAAGATTAAAACCAAACACAGATACTAATTCAATCACGATATAACACCTCAATTTCCAGGCCTTGGCTATTTAAATAATCATGAGCCTGGTGCAATACTTCTGCAGTACCAATTAATTCAAGCAACAGATTCCCAAAAGGTATATCCTTAACCCGATCAATATTGCCATATAGTATATTGGCTGATAAATCAAATTTGCTAATCATGGATGAAATAATAGGTTCTCCGGATGATGCCCCTATAAATGATACCCGCCAAAATTGGCTGATCATGCCTGAAGAAAGCGATACAGTAGGTGCTAAATCCTCAGGAATATCACTTTTCATAATTACTTTTAGAAAATTTTTAGATGTGGCAGTTTGCGGATTGGAAAAAACCGATAAGACATCTCCCACCTCAACAATACGGGATTCATCTATAACCGCAACGCGATCGCAAACTTGTTTGATAACATTCATATCATGTGTAATCAAGAGAATAGTAAGATCTAATTGACGATTAATCTCTTTTAACAACTTTAGAATCGAACTGGTGGTTTGAGGATCAAGCGCTGAAGTAGCTTCATCTGAAAGCAACACTTTGGGGTCATTGGCTAAAGCCCTGGCAATACCCACCCGCTGTTTTTGCCCTCCGCTGAGTTGGTCCGGATAAATTCGGGCTTTATCCAATAGTCCAACTACCTCAAGTAATTCATTTACCTTTTGCCGGGCTTGTTTAATGGGAACTTTGGCTATTTCCAAAGGGAACATGACATTATCAAATACCGTACGGGAAGATAACAGATTAAAATGCTGAAATATCATGCCAATTTTCTGTCTGGCTACACGTAGTTCGTCTTTATTCAGTGAGGTAATATCCTGACCGTCAACCAGAATAGAACCGCCGGTAGGTTTCTCCAGCATATTAATACAACGAATCAGCGTACTTTTTCCTGCACCGCTTAAGCCAATAATACCAAATATCTCAGATTTGGAAACGGATAGTGAAACATCATCCAAAGCAGTAATATCATGGTCATAAGTATGATATATTTTGGTAAGATTCTTTATTTCGATCAAAGAGATATCCTCCACTATTTTAATGCTGAAATATTATAATGCTAAATTCATAATCTGCCAGGAGGGTCTTTCTGCAATATAATTTTGGTTACTAATCCATTACGAACCTGAAAGACTATACAGCAGTTATGATCACTGCCATAAACAGCATCAAAATCCTCAGAATTATCAACTTTATGCACCCAGGAATAAGATTTGCCATACTTGTCCACCACAGACTCAAAAGAATCCCCAACTGTAACCTCTCTGGCAGTTTTAAGTTGATCATCAGATATATGCACTTTATGCAAAATATCACTATGTTCAGTAAAAGTAAACAGACAGTTTAAATTAGTCGGAGAGTATATGGTGCTAAGTCCTAACATCTCCCCTTGTGGAAACACATTAAATACATCTGTACTGGCAGAACTACCAATTTGCAAGGTATTATTATTGTAGGAAAGCATGAAGTCAGTATTCTCCAGTTCAATAGCATGTTGCGGATACTCAGTTTCAAGTTTAGCTTGGTTTTGTGAAATATAAATACCAAAGATAAAAACCAAAACTACAATTATAGTTACAAATGTGAACTCTTTGCGAAACATAGACTAATACTCCTTATCGGTTGAAAACAATATAGTTTATAGTCAAAATTTTAACTTTTCTCATTTATGATATTATACTGAGAAGGTAAAAGGAAGAGGGTAATACTATGAAACCAGATAATGAAACGGTACGGGAATGGGGAGGAAAAAGATATCATAGTTTAAATTACTTTCTGCGGGGAAAATTTGGACATAAAGTTTTTAAAATATCGTTAGATGCAGGGTTTACCTGTCCAAATCGTGATGGAACCCTATCCACCGGGGGATGTTTGTTTTGTAGTGCTGCGGGTGCTGGAGATTTTGCCGGTAATCGGGGGGATAGCATTAGTCAACAATTTGCCGAAGTAACTGCAACTATGCATAAAAAGTGGCATGATGGAAAATATATTGCCTACTTTCAGGCCTTTACCAACACTTATGCTCCTGTATCTGTACTTAGGGAACTATATTACAAAGCCTTACAACAACCCGGGGTAGTTGGTTTGGCTATTGCTACCCGTCCGGACTGTTTAAATACACAAGTTTTAGATTTGTTGGAGGAAATTAAAGCTCAAACCTATATGTGGGTGGAATTAGGTTTACAAACCATTCATAAAAAAACTGCAGACTATATGAATTTGCATTATAATTGTAATGATTTTCAAATGGCACTAAATAATTTAAGAAGTAGGAATATTCCGGTTGTAGCGCACATTATATTGGGGCTTCCCGGAGAAAGTCATGTGGAGATGCACCAAACGGGAGAATGGTTGGCGAAGAGATCCATTCAGGGTTTAAAAATACATCTGCTACATTTAATGAACAACTCCCAACTAGCCCTTGAATATAAAAATAGACCATTTCACTTTCTTACTCAAAATGAATATGTAGATATGGTAATTGATTGTTTGGAAATTCTATCTCCTGATGTGGTTATACATCGCTTAACCGGTGATAGCCCACGCGATTTATTGGTAGGCCCCGCATGGAGTCTTAATAAATGGGAAACTCTGAATTATATTGATCAAAGATTACTGGAACGGAATACCTGGCAGGGGAAATACTATAATACCCGTATTACGGCGCTCTGATTGGGTAACAAATAGCTTGTAAAGCGCATATATTATAGCTTGACAATGACTTTCACCATATACTATAATTGTCATTGCTGAGAACACAAAGTTCTTCTGCGGCAGTGGCGGAATCGGCAGACGCGCTAGATTCAGGTTCTAGTGCCCGTTCGGGTGTGGAGGTTCAAGTCCTCTCTGCCGCACCATATAAGAATTAACCGGGAGGTATTAAACCTCCCGGATTTTGTTTCTGAAAAAATAAATTATATGGTATTATAAGGGAATTGTTTTTATAAATAATTGTATGGGTAAATTAATGATGCTAAAATTATATTGTAATTAATTTAATTCATGATCTTTGAAAAAAGAATAGATCGTCTGGTTCTCCATTTCTAAAACAGGGGGACGATATAAAGGTGCAAAAAATTAAAAAAGTCACAGCCGTTTTTGTTGATTATGACAATTGGTTTTGGCATATACATAATAAAAATGCTACTAATGACATAGACGACATATTTAATATAATTAAAGAATCTTCAAGCATTGCTCATCTCTCTATTTATGCAGATTTCAGTCATGATTTTATAAAAGCTGAAAAAGCAAGATTAGATTTAAAATACCCGCGAATGATTCACGATTGTGGTTCTTATATGGATAACAATCAATTTGCCAGGAAAGATTTAACCGATTTTTATCTATTAGATGATATTTATCAAACTTTGTTTACTAATCCCAGAATAGAACAATTTATTTTAGTGGTAGGGGATGGGCATTTTCACAGTGCCATAAGTCATATAAGAATGTTTCACCAAAAGGTCGTTGGCGTATATGCTTTAAAAGGAAGCCTTAGCCCTTTAATTAAGAACAATGCTGACTGGTTTATTGAAATTGAACCACAGTATAGTCATGATTTCAGCAAAATATTAAGTACATTAAAATTTAACGAAGAACGGAGTTATTTTTCTTTTTTTAATTCAATTGTTAATCTAAGCAGTAAATATCATAATACAGACCGCAACGAAATAGCACGGGCACTTTCCTATTTAATAGAACACGAATATGCATGCCAGGAAAAAGTTGAAGTTCCAGGGGAAGGTGAAAGACAAGTAATTAAAGTTGATTGGCCCAGAGTTGAACAGGATGGATTATGGAAATAATAAACCAAATTAACTATAGTCATGGAGACCAGATTTATCTATTCTTTAAAACGGATTTATTTAATATCTGAATTACAAATCATTAATAACCTTCATAAATATATAATTGATAGCCAGGGCCAGGATAATGGTAAATATTAGAAGTATTACAGCTGCTTTGTTTCTTAACATCCATTGCCATATTTTTCTCATCGATTATCACCTGCAAATCCTGCTTAGTTTTCAACATATATTTTATACTGATTAGTATGCTGATTCCAATCAATATCAACAATATTATAACGGCTTCCATCATATTTCACGGTACGATTTATTATGGTATATATTTCATTAAACCACTGCAATCGATTATCATCAATAAGATCTATATTGGAATCATCCAAGTAGCGATAGCTGCCTTCCAGATAAACAGCAACATCTTCATAATCCCAACTGGTTTTAACATCATTCAGATAGAAAATTATAGTTGATTTATCTATGTAATCATCATCATCAGTTATAATTACTAACTGAAGGTTGTTTTGATTATAATACATAGAATTAACGATTTTAATCCGTTGACCAAATTTAACCCTTATATTGGCAGCATCAATATTATAAATATTATTGCCAAGTTTAACACGATTACGGGATAAAATTTCTATTTCATCCCAGTCATAAGCAGTACTGCCACGTATTATTTGAACCTGGGCAGGGGAATAATTGCGACTGTCAACTCTAATTATTTCATAATAAACGTTGTCATTATCAGGCAGTAAAGAATCAGTTTTATCCACGGATCTATCAATTATGGAGACTTGGTTTTTTGATAGTTGATACAACATACGTGAACATATAGTAGCAGCCTGAGCACGAGTTACCGGGCTATCTGGTCTTAAATCGCCTGAAGGATAACCTGATAATATTCCCTCACTATAAGAAGTATATAAGTATCCATAATAAGGATTGCTTTTAAGTGTTTCGCCATCATTAAAAGGCAATGAACCATATAATGGAGGTTTATTTAAACAGCGTACAGTTAAGGCTGCTATTTCGGCACGGTTAAGTGCTTGATCCGGATTAAGCCCATATGGATATTCACTGGTTATTAATATACCATGTTTAATTGCCTGTTCAATATGGGGTTGTGCCCAGTGTGAAGAAATGGTTGAATAATTAGCAGAAGGTTTTATTTTCAGGCAGGACATCAGCAGGGTAATAAATTCTGCCCTGGTTATTACCTGGTCAGGTCGAAAGGTCCCGTCTGGATATCCTTTAATATGACCAGAGATTGACATTGTCATAATACTGCCGTAAGCCCAATGGTTATCAATATCATTATAGGCAACAGCAACTTTAGTTGAAAGGCAGACAAGCATAATTATAATACTAACAAGGGAAATTATTTTTAGGTGGAGTTTCAAGCATTATACCCCCCTGATAAATAAATTATTGCAAAAGTTATTATTTAGTATAGCATTGAATAATATAAAATTTGTTGCTAAGAAGACATTTAAGCTGGTTTTCGTATATTGGATATTTAATATATACTTAATAATTGGAGGTTGATTAAAATGGAAATTATTGATATTAGTTTTGAAAAACTGGTTGACTGGGCCAGGACTCCCGAATATGAAACCAAAGGCGCAGCGGGTTGTGATATTAGCATAGCTTTGCAGGAAGAAGCGGTATTATATCCCCATGAAGTTCATGCTTATCCTACCGGTTTTGCGATAAAAATACCGGATGGTTATGAAGCCCAGATTCGTAGTCGAGCTGGAATGGTAAAGAAGGGCATAGCAGTAGCCAATGCTCCAGGAACCATAGATAGCGAACATCGCGGCGAAGTAGTTTTATTACTGGTCAATATATCAGATAAACCGGTCAAATTATTTCCCGGACAAAAGGTAGCCCAGATGGTATTTCATCCGGTAGTAAAAGCTAATTTTGTTGAATAAAAGAATGGGATTATAACTCTTTATAAATGTTTTACAGAACAGGAGGGTAATAATTGAAAAAGTTTAGATTGAATAGTGATGATTCGATTCTGCTGGTTATCGACCTGCAGGAGAAATTGATGAAAGCTATGGATCAATCCGAAAAAGTTTATCGATATACCAGTTTATTACTGGAAACAGCCAAACAATTGCAAATACCAGTAATTGTATCTGAGCAATATCCGCGTGGTTTAGGATCTACTGTTGAGCAGATTTATAAACATCTGCCCGAACATCAATTAATCCAAAAAACTACTTTTTCATGTGGTGAACCACTATTATCTAAAATAGCTGATTTTAATAGAAATACAGTAATTGTAACCGGATCTGAAACCCATGTATGTGTTTTTCAAACCGTTATAGACCTGTTGGATAAAGGATATACTGTTCATGTAGTTAGAAACGCTGTATGTTCGAGGTTTAAAGAAGATTACCAAAATGGACTTGAGTTAATGAAGGAAGCTGGTGCAATAATTACAAACGCCGAGACAGTTGTATTTGATTTACTAAAACAGGCCGGTACTCCTGATTTCAAGGCAATTTCACCCCTGATTAAATAGTATTTATACAAAATCTTGACAATTGATGCTAATGCACCTATAATTACTGCTTGGGTGCATTTTAAGAGAAAGATTTAATCCCTTGATACGGCATTGAAACGATGCCGTATTTCTGTTGTAAGCCATATAAGGAGTGAAAAATAGAAATGTTAAAAGATTTAAGGAATATTGGGATTATAGCCCACATAGATGCGGGTAAAACCACCACTACTGAGAGAATTCTTTATTATACCGGTCTGACTCACAAAATGGGAGAAACCCATAAAGGCGAAAGTGTTATGGATTTTTTGCCGTATGAAAAAGAACGTGGTATAACGGTTGCTTCCGCTGCTACCAGGTGTATTTGGAAGGATACTGCCATTAATATTATCGATACCCCCGGGCATGTGGATTTTACAGCCGAGGTTGAAAGAAGTCTGCGAATATTAGATGGTGTAGCCGTTATTTTCTGTGCCAAAGGCGGAGTAGAACCACAGTCTGAAACTGTATGGCGTCAAGCTGATCGTTATGCTACCCCCCGCATAGCATATATTAATAAAATGGATGCTGTTGGTGCAGATTTCTTTAGAGTAGTTGGGCAAATTGAAACCCGATTGAGTGCTGCACCATTAATACTAACCCTGCCTGTATTTGAGGGTGATGATTTTACAGGTGTTATCGATCTTATCACCTTAAAATATTATACCTTTGGCGGAAAGCTGGGTAACGAAATACAGGAATTTGATATTCCTGATGAACAGCAGGCTGAAGTAGATAAATGGCGCCTTAATCTTGTGGAGAAATTAGCCCAGGAGAATGAAGAGTTATTAGAACTTTATTATGATAATAAACCGCTTCCGGCAGATCTGTTATTGGCAACTATTCGTGCCTGTACACTGCAAAATTTACTGGTACCAGTAATATGCGGAAGTTCTTATCGTAATATTGGAGTGCAAATTCTATTAGATGCTATTGTAAATTATTTGCCATCTCCATTGGATGTAAAATCTGCAACTGCCATGAATAGCGATACTGGCGAGGAGTTTGAAATTGAACCGGAAGCAGATAAGGATTTGGCAGCTTTGATATTTAAAATTGTCAGTGATCGTCATGTTGGCAAACTGGCATTTGCGCGTATATATGCTGGGACCTTAAAGGCAGGCTCATATGTTTTGAATAGTACCAAAGGGAAGAAGGAGCGGATTGGCAGACTGGTTAAAATGCATGCCAATCATCGCGAAGAGGTAGAAGAAGTTAAAGCCGGAGATATTGTGGCTATCATAGGTTTAAAAGATGTTGGCACCGGAGATACCCTTTGCTCTGAAAACAATCCTATATGGCTGGAATCTATTAATTTTCCTGAACCGGTTATTCAAATTGCCATTGAGCCAAAAACCCAGTCAGACCAGCATAAACTGAGTGAAGCATTGGCCCGTATTGCCGCAGAAGACCCGACTTTCAAAATAAGTTATAACAAGGAAACTGGTCAAACTTTAATTGCCGGTATGGGTGAATTACATCTGGAAATTGTATCGGAACGACTGGCAAAAGAATTTGGAATTGATTTTAATATAGGTCAGCCGCAGGTAGCCTATAAAGAGACAATCACTCGCAGTGCTGAACATACAACCCGTTATGTAAAGCAAACTGGTGGCAAGGGTCAATTTGCTCATGTAGTGTTGCGTTTGGAACCAGCAGAAGGATTTGAGTTTGTAAATAAGATTGTTGGCGGGGTAATTCCCCGTGAATATATTCCGGCAGTTGAAGCGGGAGTCAAGCAAGCTCTTGAAGAAGGTGTAATTAAAGGTTATCCGGTGGTTAATGTGAAGGCAACATTATTGGATGGCTCTTATCATGAAGTAGACTCCTCTGAACTTGCATTTAAAAATGCTGGAATGCTGGCCGCCCGTGAATGTTTAAAAATGGCTGGACCGCAGTTGCTGGAACCAATTATGAAGCTGGAGATTACCTCACCGGAAGAGTTTACCGGTAATATTATTAATAATATTAGTAATCGCAGGGGCAAATTGGAATCAATGGAGATGGAAAATAGTACTCAGGTTATCAAAGGATGTGTTCCCTTGGCAGAGCTGTTTGGTTATTCAACAGTTCTTCGTTCTCTAACTCAGGGAAGGGCTGGATTTTCCATGGAGTTTTCCCATTATGAACAAAGACCGGCAGCATCATAAATATAAATAACCAGTTTTAAAATTATTAAGAAAGAAAGGCAGACCTCAAAGGTCTGCCTTAGCTATTTTTTAAAAAGTTAGCTTATTATGGAGCAGTAACAGAAGCATCCAGGGCGAAATTTATTACCTTCATTAATTCATTAGCCTCTTCGGAAGATATATTACCTGACAAAGAAGCCGCATACCTAATCCCATTAATTTCAAAAATAATTTCATCAGGATTTAATTCCGAATTTGCATTAAATTCATTACGTAATAAAGTGTTTAAATTCATAGTAATCTTTGCATTATTTAAATCACCAGAATTTGATTGAACGTTAGTAACAATGACAGATAATTCTCTTTGCCCGGATTCACTAAAAGAATACTGGACGGTTCGGTTATCTATTTTATCAGCATTGGTGAAATTATACGATGCCGGAATATTGATGGGATATGGGAACTCGGCATTAGCCGGACCAATAGATGCTGATGCAGGAGCGCTACTTACCGAATTACGACTCGGAAGCGCAGATTCGGATTGATTATTTGTAAATTGATTATCAGTAATGGGTACAGAGTCATTTAAAACCATGGCCACTTGTTGTTTTTCGTTAGATATTTTACCGGTTGGTTTAATTAACGGTTCTTTGGAATCATGGTATTCTTTTGTAGTCGAAATTTCAGGATCGACTTTATTATTTTCCATAGTCTTAAAGGTTTTTGCCCGGTTTTCAACCAGAGCTTGACCGTCTATATTATTTTCAGATTGATCAGCAATCTGTAACTGATTCTCATTTGGAATTACCTGCGGGGCTATAACTATCATAAGCAGTACAATTGCCATAAGGGCTGCAGTCCAGGCCAGATTACCAGTCTTAAAGAGGGAGGAGACCTTATTACGATTGGTGACAGTGCTGGAAACCATTCTCAGATTCAAATTTTCCATTACTTTATCAGTAAAATTATCTGATAAAGGTGGAATAGTTGATTTATCTGATAATACTTCATTTTCTAATTGAGTGAGTTGTACTTTTAGCTGGCATGATTCACACTCATGCAAATGGTTATTTATTTGATTCTGAATATCAGGGGATAAACTATTATCACAAAAATCATATAGATAACGATTAACGTGCTGACATTTCATGAAGTTCCCCCCTTTCAGATAATTTTATCATTAAAATTTTTCGTAGAGCCTTTCTGGCCCGATGAATTTTAACTTCAACATTTTCTTTACTAACACCTAATACTTCCGCAATCTCCTGGTTTTTAAAGTCCATTTGAAAACGTAAGGTTAGAATCACCCGGTAGCTTTCCGGAAGTTCCATAAGGGCATCATTAATAACCTCAGCCAATTCCTTTCGTTCAAATAATAGCTGTGGGTCGAATTCATTTATCATTGAATAATTATCATAAGCCTTGCCAAAACTCTCGTCAAAACTTAGATTAACCACATTCTTTTTTTTCCGCAAAGAACTAATGGCAGTATTTACTGCAATACGGTGTATCCAGGGGCTAAGCTTTTTCTTGCGGTCAAATTGGTACATCTTTTCGTATATCAGTATAAAGACTTCCTGACTTATATCTTCTGCCTCCTGATATTGACCTACCAAACGGTAAACAACATGAAATATGGAATTTTTATAGCGGTTAACCAGCTCTTCAAACGCAGCGGAATCTCCGTTCAGAATTCTGGCAGCTAGCATTTCATCAGTTATCAACTGTTCCAGCTCCTCAACTACGTTCATCTAATATTACGACAAACTTATCAACAGCTTACACTAGTATTTTGGAAAATGATAGATGGTGGACTGTCTGAATAATATATATGTTAAACTATGGATAGAAAATAATCATAGGAGTTTGTTATGCTATACCAATTGACCAAAACGGGAAGCATAATCATGATAGTGAAGGAGATATAATCCAACAGATAAATAACTTTGTAGTTAAAATCGTTGTTTTACGGTAATATGTTATGAGAATTATTGTTGATGCCGATGCCTGCCCGGTTAAAGAAACTATAGTTAAAATTGCTGGTCAATATCATTTGCCGGTTATAATGGTGTCCAGTACCGAACATTTAATCACTACCCCGGGAACAGAGATAGTAATGGTAGATAATCATTCCCAATCGGCTGATATATATATTGCCAATCATTGCCAGCCCGGAGACATAATTGTTACGCAGGATTATGGATTGGCAGCTATTGTTATGGCTCGCGGGGCAAATGCCATTAATCCATTTGGAAATATATATACCGACGATAATATAGATCGCCTGCTCATGCAAAGATATTTAAACCAAAAAGCACGTAAAGCCCGGGAAAAGACTAGTCGGACCAGTCCACGTACGCGGGAAGATAATAATCGCTTTGAATTTGGTTTAAATAAATTGATCAATACTATTGATAGTACGGTATAACACACCATATTACTTGAGTATTAACTAATGCAGGTTTATAATTTACCCATTAAACGTATTGAAAGGAGTTTATTTATGTCTGACCAATGTAATACCTGTCCCAGCAAAGCAGGATGTTCAGCAGAACCTGCTACATGTGGAGTAACGCCGGAAAAAACTCTACTGGGATCATTAAATAATATCAAACATGTCATAGTTGTAATGAGTGGCAAAGGTGGAGTAGGGAAATCATCGGTAACTGGCTTGTTAGCCACTTCATTAGCTCAAAGAGGATATAAAGTTGGTATACTCGATGCTGATATAACCGGACCCAGTCAACCAAAAGCTTTTGGATTAGGTAAGGAAGTTAATCTTCATGCCAGTGATTATGGTATTATACCACCTGAGTCAAAAACCGGAATTAAAATTATGTCGATCAACTTTTTCCTTCCCAATGAAGATGATCCGGTTATATGGAGGGGGCCTTTATTGGCAGGTGCGGTTAATCAATTCTGGGGTGAGGTAGATTGGCGTGATTTAGATTACATGATAGTAGATTTACCTCCCGGAACCGGGGATGTGCCGCTTACTGTATTACAATCTATACCGGTTGATGGAATAGTAATTGTATCTTCGCCGCAGGACCTGGCTTTCATGGTGGTAAAGAAAACCATTAAAATGACCCAAAAAATGAATATACCAATTATGGGTATTATTGAAAACATGAGTTATGCTATTTGTTCACATTGCAACGAAAAGCTTGAATTATTCGGTAAGAGCAAAGGAGAAGAAGTTGCCCGCGAAACTAATGTTGACTTCCTGGGTGGGGTCCCCTGGGATGCATCATTCAATGCCCTGGTAGATGAAGGCCGAATAGAAGAATATGATACCAAACCAGTGGCTGGAATAGTGGATAAATTAATTCAGAAATTATCCGGTTTGAAAGGCAAAGACTAAGCAAATCAATGAATTAATCGCGTTAGTTTGCATATATTTTAGTGTGATTATCCCTTGAAAAAGATAATTTTATATTATTCACCTAAACCTTCAAAAATTGTGTATAATTTTATTATATTCAATCGTCAACAAGGAATGTTTTTCTATAAAAGTAAAATGTGACGATAGGATTGGGGGTTATAGTATGATTACCAAATTATTTATGGAACTAAAGACTTTATTTGCTGATTTGGCCTCAACTTTAATCCTGGGAAAAAACCAGGATGCAGCAAAACTAGCCATGGTGCTATCTGAAAAAAGCAGGAATCTTGCTGAAGAGCTTGCCAAATAAATTATGAAGATTGAAAATAACCACTACTTTAAGGTAGTGGTTATTTTTGTGAAAATGTAAATTTTAAAATTAACGGTGAACATTATATGACTCAAAATGAAAAACGATTAATGGAAATAGCTGCGATACAAATATTTCTACAACATTACAATCAAATAAACGGAAGTGATTATAGCTTATTAAGAATGCAGGAAAGACCGGATGCTTTAATTACTAATAGTCAGGGAGTAATTCTCGGTATCGAAGTTACGCATCTTTTTTATGAACCTTATGAGGCTAAAATGCTGCTGGGCCGTTCTGAAGATGATTACCTGCATACCACCCAATATATGGAGCATTTAATAGCTGAGCTACAACGAATTTTGGATCGTAAAATGGAAAAAGGTGCGACTTATGAATTTGAAATGCCAATGATATTAGTTATTCGCAGTGCTTCACCAGTATTTTTTGGTGAAGACTTTTTATACCGGGTTCAAGACCTTCGTATTAAACCGGAAATATTCAAGGAAATTTGGTTATTAGTACGAGAAAACGAAAACCCAGGATGGCCAAACATGATACAGATTAGATAATAAAAAATTGCTTTTAATTAAATCATCAATTATATATATGTTTTAAGTATCAAAAGTGAAAAAATTACCGGAATAATCATAATATTAGAAAATTAATAGTCTGATTGCCGTAAATTTCAAGAATTACATAGTACAAATACGGATAATTAATTTACACATAATCGAACATTATTGTATCTTGCCGTATTTATGGTATTATTAACATCAAGCTGTGTAACAAATTTGAATATTTGCTACATTATTATTGTAAGGGAGGACGGTTTATGTATTCAAAGGAATATCGGGAAAAGTTGACTACACCAGAAGCGGTTGCAGCCAAGGTTCAATCGGGGGACTATATAAAACTTGGCTATTTCAACGGCAAACCGGTAACTCTGATTGAGGCACTTGCCAATCGACACGAGGAATTAACAGATGTTTCATTAGTAGGCACGGCTATTGTACCGCCAGTACCCGAAGTATTCAAATATCCGGATAGCTTTAATTTTATTGATTGGCATTGGTCAAAATTAACCCGGATGATTAGAGAACATGTTGACAATCTTTCTTATGCTCCTGTGTGCTATCATGCCTGCCCTGAATTTGTACGTAATGGCACTGTTTGCGGAGGCAACGAGATTAAGCATGTCTGGCAGCGCGTAGCTCCCATGGATGAACATGGTTATTTTAACTTTGGAACCAATAATTCTGAGTCCCTGGCCAGTTTTGAAATTGGTAAAAACAGATGCGTTGAAGTTAATAAAAGCACGCCGATATGTTTGGGCGGTAATCAGGAAAGTGTACATATTTCAATGATTGACTTTATTGTTGAAGCACCTGATGATCAACAAGTCTTTGCCGCACCGGAAATACCCCCTCCCACCGAAGTAGAAATGAAAATAGCCAACCACTTATTGGATTATATTCATGATGGCTCTTGTTTGCAGTTGGGTATTGGAGGATTACCCAATGCTATAGGCATATTACTGAAAGATACGGATATTAAAAATCTGGGTGTTCATTCAGAGATGTTTGTTGATGCTTATATTGACATGATAGACTCCGGACAAATAAATAATTCCCAAAAGCAAATCGACAGACACAAATCAACCTATACTTTTGCCCTCGGGACCCAGCGTTTGTATGACTGGATGAATAACAATAAAGGTCTGGCTTCCTACAATGTTGATTATATAAATCATCCTGTCGTTATTAGCAAGCTTGATAATATGATTTCCATTAACCAGGCACTTTCAGTTGACCTGCTGACACAAATAAGTGCTGAAAGTATGGGATATAAACAAATCACCGGCAATGGAGGTATGACAGACTTTATTATTGGTGCTCAATGGTCTAGAGGCGGTAAGAGCATCATCTGCTTACCTGCCACTCATAAAGATAAAGATGGTAATCTGGTTTCCCGTATTGTTCCTACCTTCCCCCTTGGCACCAGCGTAACTGTGTCCCGCCATTTGGTAGACTATATTGCCACTGAATACGGGGTTAAGAAGATGAAAGCCCAGAGTCAGTGGGCGAGAACTGAAGCCATAATCGAATTGGCTCATCCGCAATTCCGTGATGATTTAATTAAAGCTGCTCAGGAGGCCAAGATCTGGCGCAGAAGCAATAAAATTGAGTAGTAAATATTAATAGAATATTAATCAAGGAGGCTTAGGCCTCCTTATTTTTGTCTATTTAAATTTCTCTACAACAGCCTGATAGTATAGATTATTGTTTTCTGAAAAAACCTTGGCCTGCCCGTTGTTACAGAGATAGGAAAGAAAAGCCGATATACCGGCACTTAAACGAAAATAATGATTGCGATTAACCTGTAAGCCCTGTCTGACTATAATCTCTTTTATAATTGTCTCCAGACCTGCCGGGGTTCTGATTATATCCAGTATTAAATCGATTATGGTCAGTAATAAATTATAATTGGCATCTATAATGGCAGGGAAATTTTCTGCCAATCCACCATGTGAAAGGTAATAATAAGGAACCACTACAGATTTTAGATTATCAAAGGTGACCAACTGTTGTTGAGGATTGGCCAAATAAAGAAAAGGGTTTGTCAGAAGTGCTTCTATAGAAATTAAACTATCTCCTACAAATAAAACCTGATCTGGAGTTATAATTCCCAGGTGACCCAGACTATGCCCACTTAAATCTATTATTTTAAAGGGGCTATTATTAATTAACTCCAGGTTTGACGATATAATATTCGTAACCGTGGATGGCTGGGGCATCAAAAACTTTCCGGTTAATAACTTAAGGGGATAGGCAGAATACATTGAATAGGGAATTAAAATCGGATTTTCAATAAAAGCAGCTTCAGTGGCGGAAGCATATATTTTACACTGACTTTTGCTTTGTATATAGTGGTTGCCCCCACAATGGTCAGCATGGGAATGGGTATTAAAAATTGCGTAAATTCCCCAGCCGTTGGCAGATAAAATATTAAAAATCTCTTCTGCCTGAGTCGGGTTGGCACCACTATCAATCAGCAGACATTGTTGTTGGTCTTCGAATATGTATATACCGACGCTGACCATATTAGTTTCAACAACATAAGTATTCCCAACGATATGCGTTAATTTCATAAACATCAATCCTTCAGGCGCAGGTGATTATTAACACTGCTTGGGGCCGTAATTAGTAAAATAATAACTGGGTAATTTGATTTTCATCTGTCTGGGGAAGATATCTTAGCAACTCCAATTCAGTCAGACGTTCTTTAATATCTGCTTCATGATACCTGGTTCCAACTAATCCGCTTTCCAATTCAGCAATATCATGGGCGGAAAAATAATCACCGTATATCCGACAGCTTTTAATCAACCCATGTTTTATTTCCAAACGTATATCAATGTTTCCCCAATCAAAATTACCAGTCTTCTTAATATTATAAGCAGGGGAAGCACCATAAATCCAATTCCAGGTTGAGTATTTGTTATTTCTTAAATTATTAATAATTTTTAAATCATAATCGCTAAGATCATAAGTATCATTATTGGTTTCCTCATGTAACACTTCTTCGGTTAATATTTGTTTAAATTCCTCTATCGACAGGGGAGAGGAGAGATGTTCACTTATATTGGTAACCCGACTGCGTACGGATTTTATGCCTTTGGAAGATATTTTTTCAGTGCTGGGATTTAGAGCTTGAACCATATCTTCCAATTGGGAATTAAATAAGATAGTCCCATGGTGCATCAATCGCTGTTTATATTTAAATTGCGCATTCCCGGAAAATTTACGACCACCAATGGTGATGTCATTTCGACCATTATTTTCAGCTGGTATGCCGATCCTATTTAAAGCCTTTATTACAGGACGGGTAAATTTAGTGAAATTCGTAAAATCTTTATTCTCATTAACGACAAAGGTAAAATTGAGGTTACCTAAATCATGATATACAGCGCCCCCTCCTGACATCCGCCGTACTACTTTTATATCATGTTCCTCTATATATCGAGAGTTTATCTCTTCGATGGTATTTTGGTTTCTGCCTACTACTATAGTAGGTTGATTCTGCCATAAGATAAAATAATTTTGCGTATCCGGTAAATTTATAACTGCGTATTCTTCCAAGGCCAGGTTAAAATATGGGTCATGCGAATTATTGATAATTTCAATCATAAATAATTCCTCATTTTATAAGATAGTTGTGCAGAAATAAAGTTTTGGGAGCATACCTGCCTGGCTAATGCTCCCGTTATGACTACAATTGAATTGTTTATTAACGCTTTGGTGCCAGATGAATTGCTTTTCCGTGAACATCCAAAAGTGCTTCCATAACCGTTTCGCTAAGGGTAGGATGGGGGTGTATAGTCCCAATCATATCAGTAATCTTCATATGGTTTTTAACCATAATAGTACCTTCCATTATCAAATCACTGGCATGAGGTCCAATTATATGTACTCCTATTATGACATCATTTTGATCAGCCAGAACTTTTACCATGCCATCTGTTTCTCCCATGGTAAGGGCTTTGCCATTAGCAGCAAATTGAAACTTGCCCACCTGGTACTCAATCCCTTCGGCTTTAGCCGCTTCTTCACTCATGCCCACACTGGCAATCTCAGGAATAGTAAAAATGCAGGCCGGCACGGCATGATAAGGTATATGAGCAGGGATTCCAGCCATATGTTCCACGGCAGCAATACCTTCTTCAGAGGCGACATGAGCCAGCATATGTCCGCCAATCACATCACCAATGGCATATATATTTTCTATATTAGTAATGAAGTTATTATCAACCTTTATAAAACCGGACTCACTTACTTCAATATTTAAATTGTCTAAATTAAGTCCCTCTGTATAGGGTTTTCTTCCACTGGCTATCAATATTACATCCGCAGGTGATTCGACAGCACCTTTTTTACCCATAGCAGTTACCAGTAATGCATCGTTAAATAAAGATATTTTCTCAACTGTAGTTGCAGTATGGACAGTAATATTTTGTTTTTTAAGAAATACCCGTAATCGTTTTCCTAACTCATTATCCATACTGTTTAATAATTCAGGGGTATACTCAAAAATAGTTACTTTACTGCCTAAGGAATTAAAAATACAGGCAAACTCCAGCCCTATAACCCCTCCACCAATTATGGCCAGTTTGGCGGGTATCTCTTCCCATTCCAGCAGTTGGTCACTATTGATTACACCGGGCAGGTTTATACCCTCAAATGGCAGGGAAGCTGGAATTGAACCGGTAGCCAGTAAAATGTTTCGGGTCTCAATTTCCTGACCGTTCACCAGTACATGATTTTTATCAAGTAAATTTGCTTCCCCGATTATTTTTTCGACACCGTTGGTTTGCAGTAATTTTTCAATTCCGGAAACTAAATTATCAACAATCTTATCTTTACGCTGTCGGGCGGCTTTCATATCAAAAGAGGCATTTTCCACCTGAATATTAAATTCATTACAATTTAATATATCACGCATAGCCAGAGCATTACGATAGTAGGCTTTAGTGGGTATACAGCCACGGTTTAGACAGGTTCCACCCATCGCATCTTTTTCTATTAATGTAACATTCATACCAAGCTGGCGAGCCCGAATGGCAGCAACATAGCCACCCGGCCCTCCACCAATTACCACCAGGTCTTTCATTATTTAAGGAGCCTCCCATTTAACTATTGGCTTTCGAGCAGCGGTTACTTCATCAACCCGTTTAATTACCGCGTTTTGAGGAGCATTAAGCACCTTTTCAGTTTCCTGGGCTGATTCCCGGGCAATAGCCTTCATTACATCAACAAATTCATCCAGACGTTCTTTACTTTCGGTCTCGGTAGGCTCAATCATCATCGCTTCATTAATAATTAAGGGAAAATAAATTGTGGGCGGATGATAGCCATAATCTATCAGACGTTTGGCAATATCTAAGGTGGTAACACCATAATCGGATTGTTTTTTAGAGTTTAGAACAAATTCGTGTTTACACAGCCTGTCAATAGGTATATTGAAATCATCACGAAGTTGATGGCGCAGATAGTTGGCATTTAATACCGCATGCTGTCCAGCTTCTTTTAAGCCTTCCGCACCCAGGGATTTGATATAGGTATAGGCTTTAATAATAACCCCAAAATTGCCATAGAAATTCTTTACCTTACCGATGGATAAGGGAAGGTTATAATTAAAACCGTAGGTATCGCCTTTCTTAACGACTACCGGTTTGGGCAGGAAATCAATAAGCGTTGATTTAACTCCCACTGGTCCTGAGCCTGGACCTCCTCCACCATGAGGCGTACTGAAGGTTTTATGCAGATTGACATGAACTACGTCAAAGCCCATATCACCGGGTCGGGCAACTCCTAAAATACCATTTAAATTGGCTCCGTCATAATAAAGTAACCCGCCACCATCATGAACTATGGCTGCAATCTCCTGAATATCTTCTTCGAAAAGTCCCAAAGTATTAGGATTGGTAAGCATCAGGCCGGCTACTTCATCATTCATTTTAGTGCGCAAATCTTCCAGGTCAACCAGGCCACGCTCATTGGATTTTATTTCAATAACTTCATAACCAATAACATTAGCAGTAGCAGGATTAGTTCCGTGGGCAGAATCAGGCACCATTATTTTAGTTCTCTTATAATCCTTGCGATACTGATGATAAGCCTTAATCATCATAATTCCTGTCATTTCGCCATGTGCTCCGGCAGCCGGCTGCAGTGAAAAGGCATCCATACCGACAATCTCGGCTAGCATCTCCTGCATTTCATAATATAACTGGAGTGCCCCCTGCACAGTATCCTCTGACTGGTAAGGATGAAGTCCGGCAAATCCGGGTAAACGGGCTGCCCATTCATTAATTTTAGGATTATACTTCATCGTACATGAACCCAAAGGATAAAAACCACTATCAACACCATAAGCGCGCGTGGAAAGCTCCGTGAAATGTCTAACTGCTTCTACTTCACTTAACTCCGGTAATGCTATACTCTCATTACGCAAAAACTGAGCGGGAATAGTTTCACTTAACTCCGGCAGGGGTATGTCACATGTCGGCAAGGTAAAAGGATTACTATTGTTAACATGTTTTTCAAAAATAAGTTTAGGCATTATTTAATCCCTCCTAGCACTGCTACCAGTTGATCAATTTCTGCCCGGGTTCTTTTTTCAGTAAATGCAAGTAATAAAGCGTCATCCAATTCATAACCACCAATAATGCCATTCTCCAGTAATATACGATTGGCATTCACAGGATTGTTTACTTTAAGAGCAAATTCATTAAAGACGGGCTGTTTATATTTCAATTCCATACCTGCTTTTTCAAATTCCTGCCGGGCATATAAAGCCAGGTGATGACAACGGGTGGCAATATCCTTAAGCCCCTGGTCGCCAACTAAAGACAAATACATACTTGAAGCCAGGGCGCATAAAGCCTGATTGGAACAGATATTGGAAGCAGCTTTTTCACGACGGATATGCTGCTCGCGTGCCTGTAAAGTTAATACAAAGGCGCGTTTACCATCCAAGTCAGTAGTTTGTCCGACTATCCGACCGGGAATCTTACGCATTAATGCTTTGTTGGCCGCCATAAATCCCAGATATGGACCCCCAAAACTCAAATTGATTCCCAGAGATTGACCCTCACCAACGGCAATATCAGCACCCCATTCTGCCGGGGATTTTAATAAAGCCAGTGATAATGGCTCGACAGACATTATAAACATACCTTTATTTTCGTGAATAGCTTTCTCTACTGCGGTAGGGTCTTCTAAAATGCCATAAAAGTTTGGCTGCTGGATAACAGCACAGGCAGTTTCATTATCGATGGCTTTTACCATAGCATCTATATCTGAATGTCCATCCTGACCAGGAACTACAACTATTTCCATGTGACCGGACAGGGCATAAGCCTTTAAAATATCCAGATACTCAGGATGTACCGTATCGGAAATAACAACTTTATTCTTATTTTTGCTATTTGCGCAGGCAAGGCTACAGGCTTCAGCCAAAGAGCTTCCGCCATCATACATCGAAGCATTGGAAACATCCAACCCGGTAAGCTTGCATATCATAGTCTGATACTCAAAAATGGATTGCAATATTCCCTGACTGATTTCCGGTTGATAAGGAGTATAGGCGGTGTAAAATTCTGAACGCAATAACAGTTGTTCCAATGCTGCCGGTATATAATGGTCATAAGCACCGGCACCCAGAAAACAGGGATAATTTTCAGTGTCTATGTTACAGCCGGCCAGATATTTTAATTGGTTGCGAACCTCCATTTCACCCATACCGGAGGACAGATTAAGACGATCTTTTACTTTCAATTCTTCATGAATATCTGCAAACAAATCATCCAGACTGGAACAACCAATAGTCTGGAGCATTTCATCTACGACCGAAGATGGATTAGGAGTGTATTTCATTAAATAAATCCCCCTTAATCTTCAAGGTTCTGGCAAAAGGCGGCATAGGCTTCAGCATTCATTAATTTATTCAGATCATTCTTGTCGCCTAATTTTATAGCTGCAATCCAGCTGTCATAAGGTGCCTCGTTTAGCAGTTCGGGTGAGTCTTCCAATTCTTCATTAACTTCTAAAATAGTACCTGAAGCGGGAGTATACAATGATACAACTGCTTTTACAGACTCTATTACCCCAACTGCATCACGCATAGCAAAACTTTCACCAACTTCCGGCAACTCAACAAATACAATATCTCCCAAGTGGTGTTGCGCATAATCGGTAATACCTATACGACCGGTGTCACCATCTACGCTTATCCACTCATGTTCGTCCGTATACAATAAATTTTCAGGTATGTTCATTGCTTATCCCTCCGCTATATTTTAATAGAAATACCGTTACAAATTATAGCCTAATACTGATAGACATAAAACTTATTTTGTTTTAGTTTGTTTCTTATAAAACAAACCAGTTCCAACTACAGCCTTAATTGGTTTATCACGAATGATAATATCTATTTCAGTACCCGGTTCGCTATATTCTATACTGATTAATGCCAGACCAAGTGGCTTCTTAAAAGTAGGGGAATGCATCCCGGTAGTAACATGTCCAATAACTTTGCCTTCCTTTTGAACATCATAATGAGAACGGGGAATACCCTTATCCAACATCTCAAACTCAACCAGTTTTCTGTTCAGTCCAGTTTCTTTTTGTTTAATTAAAGCTGATTTTCCAATGAAATCTTCATCCTTATTAAGTTTTACGAAAAAGCCCAGGCCAGCTTCCAGGGGGGTAATATACTGGTCAATTTCCTGTCCATACAGGGGGAGTTTGGCTTCAAAACGAAGCGTATCCCGGGCACCCAATCCAATTGGAGCAACCAAGTCTCCACCTGCCTGAAGTATTTCTTCCCAAAGAAAAGCTGCATCGTCAGATTTAACATAAACTTCAAATCCATCCTCCCCGGTATAACCGGTTCTGGAAATAATACAATCTATTCCTGAAACCTTAACTGACGGGTTAAACCAGAAAAATTTTATACTGTCCAAATCAGTATCAGATATTTTCTGTAGTATTTCCTGTGCCCGGGGACCCTGAATGGCCAGTTGAGCATATTCAGAAGATACATTAACGGCACTCACGCCATCAATCAAATTTTGTTTAATCCAGGCAAAATCTTTATCGGTATTACCAGCATTGATTACCAGTAAATACTTCTGGTTATTATATCTGTATATCAGCAGGTCATCTACTACACCACCGTCAGGATAACACATTGGTGAATAAAGAATCTGTAAATCCTTCATAACCTTAATATCATTAGTTACCAGACTTTGCAAAAAATCTTCTGCTTTTTCACCAGTTATAAAAACTTCACCCATATGGGAGACATCAAATAGTCCTGCACTCTCGCGTACCATATTATGCTCTTTGATGATTCCCATGCCTTCAAATTGAACTGGTAAATCCCATCCGCCAAAATCGATCATTTTACCGTTATATTTCAAATGCATATCATATAACGGTGTTTGTCTTAAAAACATCGTACTCCTCCTTTATACTACTACCGCCCCGGTAATTGATTGCTAATTTTATATTACATACCTTATCAGGTTAAAAATCAGCGAAATATTTATTAAAAATAATTACCCGATATTATTATGCTAAAAACTATTAAAAATAATTAAAAGAAGTGAAACCATAAAACTATTCTACAATAAAATTGTTATTCCTGCTTACAATAGTATAACTTTTGATATAAGGGAAAATATATGTCTTTTTATCTTATTTCACTATTACATTGCATGATAAGTTTATATCAATTAATCTGAAAACGGGGATATTGTTAAAGATAATAAATTATAAGACAGGATGTGTATATATGTTAAACTTTAATCTTCAATTTCCCACCCGTATACATTTCGGGCAAGGTAAAATCGAGGAATTGGGTAAAGAAATATTGCAATATGGAACCAGGGTGTTAATGGTCTATGGAGGCGGCAGTATAAAACGTAATGGTCTGTATGATCAGGTAGTACAAGTCTTTAATAATAATGGAATTTATTATAAGGAACTTTCTGGTGTTCAATCTAATCCACGCATCAGCAGTGTTCGTGATGGAGTTGCCATTTGCAAAGAACATAATATCCAGCTGGTACTAGCAGTTGGAGGGGGCAGCAGCATTGACTGTGCCAAAATAATCGCTGCCGGTGCTAAATATGAAGGAGATGCTTGGGACTTTTTTACACGTAAAGCCAGGATTAATGAGGCTCTACCGTTGGGTACAATACTTACGCTGGCCGCTACCGGATCAGAGATGAATGGTAATGCGGTAATAAGTAATGAAGCGACCCTGCAAAAAAAGGGAACCGGCAGCAGTTATTTGATTCCCCAATTCTCCATACTGGATCCGGTATACACCTATACAGTTCCGTCTGAACAGACAGCCGCCGGGACAGCAGATATCATGAGCCATGTATTTGAACAGTATTTTAGCCCCACACCAGGTACGTTTATACAGGACCGCTTGGCAGAAGCTATGCTCAAAACCTGTATCCATTATGCGCCAATAGCCATTGCTGAACCAATTAACTATGAAGCCCGGGCTAATTTGATGTGGACCGGCTGTCTGGCATTGAATGGATTACTATCGGCTGGCAAACGCACTGATTGGGCAACCCATGATATAGAACATGAACTCAGTGCCCTGTACGATATTACTCATGGTCTGGGATTGGCTATTCTCACCCCATACTGGATGCTCCATGTTCTGGATGAACAAACCGCAGTCCGCCTGGCCGAATATGCCCGTCAGGTATGGGGAATATCAGAAAATGACGAAATGACAGCTGCCCGCGCAGGCATTAAAAAAACCGCTGCATTTTTCAGGTCACTGGGCCTGGCTGGTAGTCTAAAAGAAATCGGTGTTGAAAATAAAAGTCTGCAAGAAATGGCTGAAAAGGCAGCATCAAGCCGGGGACTAGGTGCATTTAAAACCTTGCATTATCAGGATGTTCTGGAGATATTGCAAGCTGCTTATGAAGGAGCCGAGCTTTAGATTGACTTAATAAGTCCGGGGACTGTCCCCGGACTTATTAAACTGTCCAGCCATATTTACCTTTCATCTCCACAAAAGCGACCTCTCCGATAGTTTCAATATGTAAATTACCTTCCAAATCCCGAGTAATTAGTTTTAACTGCTGCATACTACGGGGACCTACAGGAATAATCATGATTCCACCTGTAGCCAGTTGATTAATTAATGTTTCAGGCATTATTTCAGCAGCCGCGGTAACAATTATTCTGTCATAGGGAGCATGTTCTTCCCAGCCTGCACTTCCATCGTCAATTCGATAGCAAATATTCGTATACCCCAAATATTCCAGTTTTTTACGGGCACTTTCAGCCAACTCCCTTATCCTTTCGACGGTATAAACTTCCCCGGAAAACTCGGCCAATAATGCAGTCTGGTACCCGGAACCGGTTCCAATCTCCAACACCCGACAGTTTTCATTCAGGTCCAATCGGTCAGTCATTTCTAGAACCAGGCTGGGTTGTGAAATTGTCTGTTCGTAACCAATTGGCAAGGGTCTGTCAAGGTATGCATATTCTTTAAATTTATTATCTATAAAAAAGGAACGGTCCAGTGATTTAAAAAAATCTACTAACTTTTGATCCATACCTTCCACCTCCAATAATAGTTTAGTCTTGCCAGAATTGTGATTATTATAATAAAAAGTCCTCATAAAACAGCTTTATTGCATTTACTCTATATTTTTTATTTTACCGGAGTTTGGTTGCTATGGTTAACAATGAATCCATTATTGCCTGATTTACCCTTTGTGTATGGGCTTTTCTGGGAGATTGAGCCTGGAAAGTACAAAAAAATAAGGAAAATATTGCAGAGTAAGGAGGGAAAATGTAAATAAATATAGAAAAGGGTGGGTATAGGTAGTAAAAGGTAGATAATGGTATTATATGGCGGTTGCCGACCGGAATAATCTAAATATTATATACATTTGCCTTGGTCATAGTCTGCTACGGCATCTTGAAAATATTGGATGAATAGTGGGGAATTACAATTTGTACAAGCAAAAGAATGGCATTGGTGATGAGGGGATACGCCGTACAGTTTTGTTAATGGCCTTGGTTTTGCTTGTTGTTATTATGTCATTTACCGGCTTTGTTAACTATATGACCTTTGCAGATAATTATAATAACTCCCTAGCAAATACATATTCAGTTGCCGGAAATGAAATCGTTCGCAAAATTGAATATTCACTTATGTATGGTAAACCCATCAATAACTTTTATGGTATGAACGATACCCTGAAAGAATTAAAAATGGTTATTGATGAGGTGGATCAGGTAAAGGTAGTTACTCCTGAGGGAGATATTCTTTATGATTTTGATGGTTTTGTCAGAGATGCCAGGTTACCGGACAAGTTATTGGATACAAATGGATTAAAACAAAGCACCTCAATGGAAAACCCCTACTATGAATTCTATAAGGGTAAAGTTTATATTTTTATACCAATAAATGAAAACAAGATAAACCAGGTCGCCAGTTTGGTAATGATATTTCCTGGTAAGTGTTTCCTCCAAATGAACAGTACTTTTACCAAAAAATTGTTCATTTATCTGATTCTCATTGCTGTTTTGGCCCTAATAATATTAAGCATAATACTCTTCAGAACTCGATTTATTTTCATAAATAATGAGATAGATAAAAAGAAACTATTGTTGGTTTTAATTATAGTGTTAGGATCGGCCCAGTTAGTATACAGCTGCATTAACTATGTACTGTTTAAGAGTGCCTACAATGACATGGCTGACTCCAGCAGGATTTTCATCGAGAATATTGTAGGTGAAAACATTGAGGGTATTTATTCCAAGGGACTACATTTAGAAAGTATTGAAGGTGTAGATGATTATTTAAACAGTATTAATGAGGGATTACCACAAATCAAAGATATTTATCTGGATTACCAGCCGGAAACACAACTCCGGAAGGATGAAAAGTCAATAATTATTACTGCTGTTGTTTCGCAGGATTATATTGATGACCAGATGTTTGCGATTTTACTTAATATGCTGACTGTACTTGTTATTTCAATATTCTTTATGATCGAGCTTACTCTTCTGGCAGTAACTCTAATGATAAGAGGGCCCACAGTTAAAGAGAAAATTACTGAAAGTAAGGCGGATATTAGAACAAGTCATGGATTAATAAGAGCACTTATCTTTTTCATAAATTTATGTGCCTATATGTCAATGACATTTGTCCCCATTGTTATGAAAAAGCTCTATATACCTATAGCCGGATTACCAAAAGATGTAGTATTGGGGTTACCACTTTCAGCCGAAATGCTGGGGGGAATAATAGCCATATTAATTGCGGGTCGGACCATTAACCGGCAGGGGTGGAGCAGTTTGTTTATCACGGGAGCTGTTTTCCTGGCAGTTGGCAATTTGTTGTCAGGAATGAGCCCCGGCGCAATCCCCTTCATTCTTTCCAGAATGGTGGCAGGATTGGGTTTAGGATATATACTAATGACCATTCGCAGTTTGGTTGTATCATTGCCGGAGAGCAATGCCGGTATCGCTGAATTTGCTGCCGGATCAATTGCGGGACTTAATTGCGGAGCAGTAATTGGCGGTATGCTGGCTGACCGGATTGGTTATGAGGCAGTATTTTTCCTTGCTGCCTGTGGAATAATTATCCCTATTATTTATGTCAGCAAATTAATGACCGGCTATGAAATAGCTATTAAAAGTAATGACGTAGTTTCTTCCCGGGAAAAAGTAATAGCCTTTTTCACCGATAAAAAGGCGTTACTGTTTCTTCTTTGTATTTTCATCCCATATTTTATATGCGGAGCATTTCTGGATTATTTTTTTCCACTGTTTGCCTCAGGAAACGGACTTTCTCAGAGCGATATAAGCAGAGGAATCCTGTTAAATGGGCTATTTATTATATATCTAGGCCCCTTCCTGACCCGAATTGTAATTAATAAACTGGGTAATACCAAAGGAATAATTGCTTCCATGTTGATTGTTGTATTTGCTTTGGCCGTATTCGCATTTTCAGGATCAATTCTTGCGGCCTTTATAACTATCATTTTGTTAGGTATAGCCGAAAGCTTTGGAGTATCGTTGAAGACAACCTATTTTCTTAGCCGTAAGGGAATCAAGGATATGGAGATTAACAAAGGAATTGCATCCTTCAGCATATTGGTCAGCTCAAGTCGGATGGCCGGACCGATCGTATATGGTATGGCTTTGTCTTTGGGAATGAGAATGGGGGTGGGACTGATATCCGTAATCGTTTTATTTTTGTTGATGATATTTGTATTGTTTACCTGGCAAAAACCTATTACTGATAAAGCGAGTTAATACAGTTAGATGGATACAGGACTCATTATTTAGCGGGAATTGAGGTCTTAAACATGAAACACAAAATAAAAATACTAATTTTGTGCATAGTTTCGATATTTATGCTTTCAGGTTGTACTGGTGGGGATTTGCTGCAGCAAAGAGAAAAAAAAGCTGCTCAAAGTAACACTATTCTGATTGGTGTACCGGTTCCTATGGACTTTGCCCGGGAAAATACCAAATTCCTGCAGGGCATTGAACTGGCTGTGGAAGATATAAATGCTGCAGGTGTGAACGGTAAGAAAATAGAGGTGGAAATTGTTGATGACAAAGGTATCTTCAAGAATGCTGTTGATATTGCCCAAATGTTCTCAGAAAATACTGAGATGATAGCAGTAATAGGGCACTGGTATTCTGATATCTGTATACCAATAGCGAAGATTTATGAAGAAGCGGGAATGCTTAATATTGTCCCCACTGTTTCCAATCCTGAATTAACGGAAAAAGGCTATAAATATGTCTTCCAAAATATAACCAGCGATAACGAAATAGCCAGAAAAATTTGCAGTCATGCCAAGGCACAGGGATATGACAAAGTAGTAATTTATTATGAAGAAAGTTCATATGGTGAAAACCTTGCTTATGCCATTGAAGCTGCTGCAAAGAAAAATGAAATCAAAGTTGTAGACAGAACAGCCGGATTGGTAACGGTAGACCAATTCAGGAAAGCCCACGATAAATGGAAGGCTCTGGAGTTTGATGCAGTATTACTGGCATTGAATATGCCAGAAGGTGGAAAGGTTATCAGTGAGTTACGGGAACTTAATCAGGAAGCAGGAATTATAGCTGCCGATGGCCTTGATGTGGAACATTTTTCAGATGAATTGGGTGATAAGGCAGAAGGAGTGGTTATAGTAACAACATACAGTCCCGGGTATTTAAATTCTGAACTACAGGGATTTATTGACAGATACCAGAAAAAATTCAATGATAAGCCTGATATATGGGCTATACAGGGATATGAATCTCTGCAACTAATTGCCTGTGCCATTGATGCCACAGACTCTTACTCTCCCACCGTGATTGCAGATTATTTACATAACATGAAGAAGCAGAAGTCAATTTTAGGAACTATTTCTTTCAACGAGCATGGAGAACTGGAAGGCCGCGGAATATATACCAAAGTTATTATTGATGGGCAAACCCATTATTTCAATTAAAGTTTGATAAGGAAGGAAAAAGTTCATGTCGGAAAATAAAATTTTTAGAAAAGTATCATTGGATCGCTTATCTTCTCCAGAAGAACTTGATCAGCGATTGGCTGTTACCACTCCCATTGGATGGTTGGCCTTGGTATCCATATCTCTTTTGGTAACTGCGGCACTTATATGGGGATTTTTAGGCAGTATTTCTGATAAAGCGGTAGGGCGTGGCATCATATTATCCAGTGGTGGAATTACCAGTATTACGCATCATGCTAATGGGCAGATTACTGATTTGAGCATAAATGACGGTGATTATATAGAGAAAGGGCAGGTAATTGCCAGAATTGATCAAAGCGAGTTAATTGCCAATATTAATCAGAGCAAAGCTGATCTGGAAGCTGCCAAGGCTATTGATCTTGAAAATCTGGAAATGAACAACAGTAAACTAAACTACAATGTTTACGGAAAAATTGCGGAGATATTTAAAGATTATGAGGCCAATGTAGCCAGTCTTAACCGTCAGAGAACCTATTACATAAATCAGAAGGCTAATGCTGAACTTGAACTGGAGCAGGCCAGAATTAACTATGAGAATAGTCTTTCAGGTTTTAATCGCAACAAGGTTTTGTATGAAAACGGTGCAATCTCCAAAATTGTTTACGAAGAATCCAAAGATCAGTTGGCACTCCACCAAATGGCTTATAACAACAAGAAACAAACATTGGCGATGTTGCCCTTATCAGACCTGCAGCAGGTTGAAGCAGCCTGTAAAGCTCAGGAACAATGGCTTAAAGATACCGTTACTGTTTCCATCATTGATTTGGAGAATAACATAGCGAAAATGCAGCGAGATCTAGTTACCAACAGTGAAGTAGTAGCAAGTGCTTCCGGCCGCGTTCTGGAACTGAAAGTAAAAAAGGGCGATATTATTCAGGCTGGAGGGGTAATTTGCACCATTGGCCAGGAAAATGCCCAGACCGATACATTGGAAGCAGTAGTATATGTGCCAGTAGAACAAGGCAAAAAGATTATTCCCGGTATGGAGGTAAATATTTCTCCCAGTACAGTAAAAAAAGAAGAGTATGGATTCATGCTGGGCAATGTAGTACATGTGTCTGAATATCCGGCCAGTGCACAAAGGATGATGCTTACCCTGGGAAATAACGAACTGGTTAATCAGTTAATGGGAGATGGGGCTCCCATCGAAGTCAAGGTAAAGCTGGTTTTGGATAATTCCACCGCCAGCGGCTATAAATGGTCAACAGCTGAAGGTCCTAAAATTATTATCGATGATGGAACTTTTTGTATTGGTGAAGTGAAGGTTGCAGAGAAAAGGCCTATCAGTATGGTAATCCCGTTTATTAAAAAGATCCTGCCGATATAAAGAAATTACATCGTAAGCGGATTCTGAGGTGATAGATATGCATACCAGTCAAAATCGAAAAAAAGTACCTACTGTACTTCAGATGGAAGCTGTTGAATGTGGAGCAGCTTCACTGGCTATGATCATGGGATATTATAAAAAATACCTTCCCCTGGAAGTATTAAGGGTAGATTGCGGTGTTACCCGTGACGGAGTTAAGGCCAGCAATATGCTAAAAGCTGCACGACGTCATGGATTTGTGGCTAAAGGCTTCAGGAAAGAACCAGAGGAACTCAAAGATATTTTGTTGCCGGCAATTATACACTGGAATTTTAATCACTTTGTGGTCCTGGAAGGTTTCGTTAAAGACAAAGTATTTATAAATGATCCTGCCAGCGGGCCTCGTACCATTTCCGAAGAAGAATTTGATATGGCTTTTACCGGAGTGGTATTAACCTTTGAACCTGGAACGGAGTTTCAACCCAGCGGCAAGAAGAACAATTTTTTTGAATCATTGAGCAACTGGCTGATTGGCTCCAGAACAGCGATTACATATCTAGTATTGATTGGGTTACTGATGGTTATACCTGGTCTTATTATTCCGGCTTTCAGCAAAATCTTTATTGATGACATACTTCTGGGCGGCAAAAATGAATGGCTGAAACCTTTGCTCTGGACGATGGGGTTAGTTGTGATTCTGCAAGCTGTACTTACAGGTTTGCAACAGCATTATCTTTTGAAAATGGAAACCAAGGTCGCTATAAGCAATGCCGGTAAGTTTTTCTGGCACATATTCCGACTGCCGGTAGAATTTTTTCAGCAGAGATCCGCAGGGGATATTGGCAATCGTCTGCAGAGCAATGACACAGTAGCAGCTTTTCTATCCCGTGAAATGGCAGAAACTGCCATAGGCTTCTTAACCATACTTTTTTATCTGGCTGTCATGATGCAATACAGCGTGACACTGACTCTGGTTTCCTTTTTGGCAGCTTGTTTGAGCATTGCCTATCTATTATATGCTTCCAACCAGATTGAAACCATGAATAAAAAATTGTTGCAGGATCGTGGTAAAGTAATGGGATTTTCCGTATCAGGGTTATACATAATTGAAACGCTGAAAGCATCCGGATCGGAGTCAGACTTTTTTGCCAAGTGGTCAGGGTATCATGCCAAGGAAATTAATACCCAACAAAAATTAGGTAAAACCAGTCAGATACTTATACATCTACCGGAGTTCCTGGGAGAATTTGCGGATGTAATAGTCCTGTTTGTTGGTGGACTGATTATTATGAGCGGCAATCTGACCATAGGTTCTCTAATAGCATTTCAGGGTTTATTGAGAAGCTTTATGACCCCGGTAAATTCTCTCACTCAGATGGGGATGAAGATGAAACAAGTTCAAGGTGACATAAACCGTCTGGAAGATGTATTTAATTATAAACTTGATGAAAATGTTCTTCGGGAAGTCGAAGTTGATAAAGAAGACGACGCCTATAGAAAATTGGAAGGATTCATTGAGGTTAAAGAACTGACTTTTGGTTATAATCCCTGGGATCCACCGCTGATCGAAAATTTTAATCTGACCCTTAAACCAGGGTCCAGAGTGGCACTGGTTGGTGGTTCCGGAAGCGGTAAAAGTACAGTAGCGCGATTAATATCAGGAATTAATAAACCATGGTCAGGAGAGATCCTGTTTGATGGGGCAAGTCGTGAGAATCTGCCCCGGAGTGTGATTATTAATTCCATGGCAGTAGTAGACCAGGATATCACTATGTTTGACGGCAGCATTAGAGAAAACCTGACTATGTGGGATGGAACTATACAGGAAAACTACATGATTCAAGCTGCCAAAGATGCCTGTATTCATGATGATATAGCTATCCGGGACAAGGGATATGACCATAAGGTGACTGAGGGCGGTACCAACTTCAGTGGTGGTCAGCGGCAGAGACTGGAAATTGCACGTGCACTTGCAACGAATCCATCAATATTAATACTGGATGAGGCGACCAGTGCCCTGGATGTAAATACTGAAAAGGTTGTAGATGAAAATATTAGACGCAGGGGATGTACTTGTATAATTGTAGCTCATCGTTTAAGCACTATAAGGGATTGTGATGAAATCATTGTCATGGATCGTGGGAAAATTGTGCAGCGGGGAACTCATGACGGGCTAAAGAATGTTGAAGGTCTTTACTCGCAGTTGATTAGTACATAAACAGACTCGAAAGAGGGGTAGTTGTCTTGAGTTTTATTCAAAATATTCCTTTTAAAACCATCCAGGCAGAAGGAAACAAACCTTTAATCATAACCCCAAACCAGGTATGGATGGTAAATGAAGGACAGGTTGATATTTTTATAACCCGTATTTTAAGTGATAATTCAACGGGTAATCGTACATATTTATTTTCAGTAGATAAAGGGGAACTGTTTACCGGTACAGATACCTTAAAGATTGAAGAAGATGTTTATACACTTTTGGCAGTTGGCCAATCGGGTACTGAACTCCTGGAAATGAGCGCAGGTAAGCTGGATGAACTATCAGATAACAGTAGCCTTGATGAAATAATATTCTTGTTTAAGCAATGGATTGATAAATGGGAACAGAGGAAATTTATATCTGATTATCCCATTGACTGGACGAAAAGGCCGGTTATATCTCAAATCACAGCTTTTAGCAAAGATGTTTTTCGTCAGGCTGTAGAAGAATTGCGTTTAATAAGAAATGAGGAAATTTTACGAAATAAACTGAAGGATGAAAAAGACAGATCATATATGCATAGTGGTCTGACCAGATTGATAAATACGTTGAATTTAAAAACCAAGAGTCCTATTTACGAAGATGACATATATATCGACAACCTTTTATATAAAGCATGTTTAATGGTAGGAAAATCAAAGAAAATCAGGATATTACCTTCCTACGGCCTGAAACATAATAATGCTGAGTCCAAGGATCTGCTGGGTGATATTGCCAGAGCATCCCAGATACGTACCCGCCAGATTATTTTAAAGGATAACTGGTGGAAGGAAGATAATGGTCCCCTGTTGGTTTTCAGGCAAGAGGATAATCAACCAATGGCGCTGGTGCCTATAAATCCAACCAGATATGCCTTGTACAATCCCAAAGATGACAGCCGAATAATTGTAGATGCTGAAGTTGCTGATTCGATAAAAGCCCAGGCTTATACATTTTATCGTCCCTTGCCGGCCAAGGAGATTGGTTATCGTGATTTGCTTGCTTATCTGGGTGATTCCATCTGGAAATCAGACGCGGTAACAGTTTTGCTAATGGGCTTGCTGGGCGGATTACTGGGAATGCTTACCCCTATTGTTACTGGAATAATATTTGATCGGGTTATACCGGATGGTGAACGAATGTTACTGATACAGATTGGCTTCCTTTTAATTGCTATAGCTATCACTACATTTGCTTTTAATCTAACCAGAGCCTTTGCCATGCACCGGATTGAAGGGAAAACGGAGGCAGATTTACAGGCAGCTATCTGGGATCGTTTATTGAGCCTGCCGGTTCCATTTTTTAAGGATTATACCGCTGGTGAACTGGCGGGAAGAGCAATGGGGATAAGCCAGATCAGAGCAATATTATCCGGAGCAGTTGCTAACACCATGATATCTGGTATATTCTCCATATTCTATATGGTTGTGTTGTTTTATTACAGTTGGAAATTGGCCCTTATCAGTTTACTGGTAGTACTGCTGGTAATGAGCATATCTTTATTATTTGGGTTCCTGCAACTACGATATGAAAGACAACTAATTGACTTGAACAATACATTATCCGGTAAGGTTTTCGGCCTATTAAGTGGTGTAAGCAAAATCAAAACCTCCGGAGCTGAAAAACGTGCTTTCAACAATTGGGCACAAGATTTCAGTGAGGTCCGAGATGTTACCTTTAGAAATGAAAATCTGGGAAATAAGATGGCGGTATTTAATTCTACAGTCAATGTAATAGCTACCGGAATAATATTTTTCTCCATGTTTAAACTTCAGGGGGCAACTTTGGGAGCAGGAAAATTTATTGCTTTTAATTCGGCATTCTCAAGTTTTCTGGGAGCCATGCTCGAAATATCTGCAGTAGTGTTGCAACTTAACGTTATAAAGCCTTTATACGAGCGAACCCGTCCCATTTTGGAAGCTTTGCCTGAGTTTAATCAGGATAAAGTGGACCCGGGTGAACTAAACGGCAATATTGAGGTAAGTCATGTTAATTTCCGTTATCAACCGGACGGACCACTAATTTTAAACGATATTGTTCTGGAAATTAATAAAGGAGATTATGTGGGTATAGTTGGTCCGTCAGGCAGTGGCAAATCGACCTTGTTCAGGCTGTTATTGGGATTCGAAAAACCGGAATCAGGGCAGATATATTACGATCAGCAGGATCTGGAGAATGTGGATATTAGATCAATTCGACGTCAACTGGGGGTTGTTCTACAAAGTGGACAGTTAATGCAGGGCAGCATTTACGATAATATCGTAGCTGCCAACCCCGGCCTGTCAATTAACGATGCTTGGGAAGCTGCACGCATGGCCGGAATGGAAGATGATATAAAGAATATGCCTATGGGTATGCACACCATGGTAAGTGAAACCGGTAGTACATTATCCGGAGGCCAAAAACAACGGTTACTTATTGCCAGGGCGATTATTTCCAGACCCAAAATAATTTACTTTGATGAAGCTACCAGTGCTCTTGACAACAAGACTCAAAAAATTGTTAGCGAAAGTCTGGCCGGCTTGGGTGCTACCAGAGTAGTAATTGCACATCGCCTGAGCACCATAGCTAATTGCAACAAGATAATAGTAATGGATCATGGACGGATAGTAGAACAGGGAAGTTACCAGCAATTATATGAAAAGGGTGGCATTTTTAAGCAAATGGTCCAAAGACAGCTGGCTTAGCGATAATCTGTAGCAGTAAATAAAGCGGGGAATATAAAGTGAAAAATGTTAATCAGGTATCCGATATGCAAATTCAGGATGATAATGTAGCTGAAATATTTACGCACTACTATTATAAATTGTACAAATATACCCTTTACCGGGTTGGGGATCACGACATAACGGAAGATTTAGTTAGTGAGGTTTTTGAAAAGGTGGTCGCTAAATATTCCACTTACAATCCCCGGAAAGCCAAAATTAGTACCTGGCTTTATGCTATAACCAATAATACTATAATCAATTATTACAAAAAAAATAATGTCTGTGATCCAATTAATCCGGAATATAAGGAGTTTGGCCAAAGTGCTGAAGCATCAGTCATTGAAAATGAGTCCAGAGAGTATCTGCTTAAGGCTCTTATGCACCTTGATGAACGGTCAAGAAATGTAATAGCCCTAAAATTCGGAGCTGGCATTACTAACCGGGAAATTGCACAAATGCTTGACCTGACTGAAACTAATGTGGGAACTATCATATATCGTTCACTTAGGTATTTAAGGGAAGAATTAATTAACTTAGGTATCTTTAATTAAAATATTTTAGTCGAGGTATTGACAATGACATCAAAAAACAAAATAAAAGCTTTTATACAGGATATCGAGGGAATTGTCTCCGGTAAACAAGCCCAATCATCACAACATAATATTGAACCGGAATACCGGGATATATTGACTGTTGCCAGGATGTTGGCAGAAGCGGACTATTCAGATAAAGCTCAAGCAGCAGCTAACAAGTTAATAGCACAATTCAAATCCGGAGATCAATTGGAAGATGAAGATCTGGATATGGTGGCAGGCGGAACAAATACAAACGCACTTATAGATGAATATGATAAAAATCGTTGATGAGCATTTACTGAAAATATTAAGGAAAAATATAAAATTTTATGTAAATATTTGTGATACTATCTCAGTTCAATTGTATAAGTAGATAGAAGCAGATAAGCAGACATAACAAACTCCGAGGTGAAACCAGTTGTATGAAGAATTATCGTTCCTGAAAGAAAATTATTTTGATCATAGCCATATTCCAACCTGGGATGAAATGCCAGTACAGGATGAACTCTTCGTAGAAGTTTGGAAGGAATATATTGAGGATATTCCACAGAAAGGTTTATTTGAAGCTTTGAGCAGACGCCTGGTTCAGTTGTCATTCCCGGTACAAGAAGGTATGAGCAGGAATCCTGATTATTTGTCAGCCACAAGAAGAGGTATAAGTACGCTAAACATGAAGGCTGCTACAGGATGTGATTTTCAAGACATTTCAGGAACTAAAATATATTTACATAAAACCCTGGCCGGTCATATTCCGGTGATAGAAACAGGCAACAGAAAAGATTTTGAGACTTTAGTGAGGGTATTCTCATATCGAAATGAACCGGTATCCATTCCAGCCTCCATGGGAGCCTGCATGATCAAGGGCTATAACAATTGGGACCGGGTATCCCGATACAGAGAGAAGTGCGGAGAAAGTTTCAGCTTTGAACTTATGAAAGCCCATAGAGAATTATATCAAGATACTTTTCTCATACTTACTGACGCTGAATACAGCGGAGTACCAGCACATATGTTGAACCTTGAAACTGATGAATGGCGCAGGTTGTCTGTAATAATCCGCCGTGAACATGAGTCCACCCATTACTTTACCTATAGAATAATGGGTTCAGCTCGAAATCATCTGTTGGACGAGTTTATAGCTGATTATATGGGGATTGTATCAGCTGCTGGCAGATATAGAAAGGATTGGTTCATGGCTTTTATGGGCCTGGAGAATTATCCGAATTATAGAACTGGAGGAAGACTGACCAATTATCTTCAAGGTGTGGAGTTATCTGTAGAAGCCTTTGAAAAATTAAAAAAATATATAAAGGATGCCGCTGAAAACGTTGCGGTTTATACAAATCAAGCTGAAAATGTCTATTCGCCCAGAGGTAAATATGATATGCTTTTGCGCTTGTCCAAAACCAATTTACTTGAGTTAGCCGGTGCGAAAGCGGAAGCTTGAGTCAAACAACTTCCAGGATTGCATTATTATTTTTGTCTGAAGGGGGTGAGGGTTGATTTAAATTAAGAGTAAGAGTTTAAAAACGATCATGGGGAAATGGTAAAAAGAATTAGGAGGATGTTTTATATGGAAGAAAAATTAACTCAGTTAAAAGCTAAAATCGAGGCAGATAAAAGTTTCGGAGCAAAACTGTTTAGCCAGGAAAATCCTCAGGATGTACAAAAGCTGTTAAAAGAACAGGGTATTGACTTTTCGCTGGATGAAATAGAAGTTATGAAAGCCGCTCTGATTAAAATATCAGAAAAAGGCAGTGATGAACTTTCGGATGAAGACCTTGAGAATGTTGCTGGTGGTTCCATAACTGTTATGGCTGTAGTAGCCATTATTGGAGCAATTGCTGGAGCAGTTACTGCGGCTGGCGGGGTTGTAGATAATGCAGTTAGATCCAGATGGTAAGTGTTTTTGCTGATTAACTGATTGGTTTATATTTCGGAAATATAGAGTTACTAAAGGGAGGGTTACAAATGGAAAAGAAGCTGACTCAACTGCAAATAAAACTGGAATCCGATCAGAGTTTCGGAGAAAAACTGTTTAGCTTGGAAAGTTCAGCAGAAGTACAGGATTATTTAAAAGAAAACGGCCTGGATTTCAGCCTGGATGAAATAACGGAATTGAAGGAGGCACTCATCAAAGCTGCAGCCAAACAACAAAGTGGCGAGCTCAGTGATGAAGACCTGGAGAATGTAGCAGGTGGTTCAATTGGTTCTACAATAGATTCAATCATTGGTGGGATAAGCAATTTTATAACAATAGGCGGACGCAGATGGTAGATTACACTGACTAATATTTTATAGAAAGGATGATTGAGAATGGAAGAAAACCTGGCCAAACTACAAGTTAAACTTGAGTCCGACCAGAGTTTCGGAGAAAAACTATTTAACCTGGAAACTATAGGAGAAGTACATAGTTTTCTAAAAGAGAACGGTATGGATTTCAGTGAGGATGAAATTAACGCAATTAGAAACGCCCTGGTAAAGACGGCAGCAAAAGGCGAGTTAAACGATAAAGATTTGGAAGAAGTAGCAGGCGGACTTGCTGCCACTACGGTTATAGCAGGTATTAGTGCTACAATTACTGCTGCTAATTTTACACACAATGTTACCAGAGGAAGATGGTAGTTGCTTAATTAATTATTAATGCTAACTCATCATAGTACTTCTGCCTTTTAGCCGGGAGTTCTTGCTCTCGTGACAGAAGGTAGGGACTATATATGAAAAAACTAAATTAAGGCCATGAATCCTTGTAAATGCGAGATTTATGGCCTGAGGATCAACAAAAAAGGGGAGTAGAGGATGGATACAAAAAATTTAACTACTTTGGAGCTTAACCAATTGATTGCTGATAAAGCCAGGGAAAATGATGATTTTCGTCTTGCACTAATAAATGATGCTAAAACAGCAATTAAAAAGGAATTTGCAGTGGAATTTCCTGAGGACACCAAGGTGGAAGTCCATGTGGAGAGTACCAAGGTACTACACTTGATAATTCCGGCTGGGAACGCAGATGAACTAACTGATGACCAACTTGAAGACGTTGCTGGCGGAACGGCATTGCAGCCGGGCGTTATAATATGTGCATATGGAGTGCCATATCCCGGTGGCGGTACAGCCTGGAAATGGCCGGCAAAATAGACAATGTTTAATAAACCGGTAACGGCAGTCTGGGAAATAACCATGGGATGTAATATGAGGTGCAAACATTGTGGTTCCAGTTGTCATGAAGCACTCCCGGGAGAACTGAATACAGAAGAAGCCTTGGGTTTATGTGATCAAATTGGAGAAATGGGATTGCAATGGGTTACTCTGTCCGGTGGTGAGCCCACTACCAGAAAAGATTGGTATAAAATTGCCGAAAGGCTATCTGGAAACGGCGTTATTCCTAATATTATTACTAATGGTTGGCTTATCGATGAGAATATGCTGGACAAAGTTATTAAAGCAGGTGTTGGAACGTTGGCCTTTAGCCTCGATGGTTTGAATAAGACCCATGATTATATTCGCCGGGAAGGTTCTTATCAGAAAACTATGCAAGCCATCGAGCTAAGCAGGCAACGGGGTATAAACGTAACTGCTATTACTACTATTAACACTATGAATCTGGGTGAGCTGGCAGAGCTAAAACATGAACTCTTGAAACGGGATGTAAGGCAATGGCAGGTGCAAATGGGATTTCCCATGGGCAATTTTGCCGGACATAACGATATGGTTATAGATCCTGCTAATATTGATACGATTATCGATTTTGCTTATCAGTGCATGTTGGAGTCTTCTATTGAAGTAATGCTGGGAGATTGTATTGGCTATTACAACCTAAAGGAAATAGAACTTTTTAAACAAAGATGTGAGGGTACATATTCCAGGCATGGTTGTACTGCTGGGAAATACACTTTTGGGATACTGCATAACGGTGATATTCTGGGGTGTACCTCAATAAGAGATCGGGAGTATATTGAAGGTAATATCCGGAATCAGTCGTTGCGGGAAATATGGGAAAATCCGGATAACTTTAATTGGAATCGTAATATGCGTAAAGAATCTCTGGGTGGATTTTGTAAAAATTGCCGCTTTGGTGACCGGTGTCTGGGTGGATGTGCAAATTCCAAACTGACAACCGGAGGTAGTGTATACGCCGAAAACCAGTATTGCTCTTATAATTATAACGTTAAAAACAGGGTAAATCTCTGGGCAGAAAAATCTACCGAGGAGCTTATAGCAATGGGCAGAAATTTTGCACACAAGGGCTATTACCAATTAGCAGAGAATGCTTTAGATGCTGCTTTGCAGAGAAGCGATACAGATACAGATACAGATATTGAATTATTGAATCTTTACGGTTATGTAAGTTTCCGCCTTGGTAATTATCAAGTTGCTTTGGAAGCTAATGAAAAGGTGTTGCAAATAAAACCACATGAAGTATATGCCTTAAAAGGGAAAGGGCTTTGTCTTGCTCGAATGGGTAGTGTAGAAGAGGGTATTAAATACTTAATCCAAGCAACATCTTTAACGGACGAGACTTTTATGGATCCGTATTTAGACTTAGCTATTATATTGTCTGAAAATGCGCGTAGTGATGATGCTATTGCGGTAATTGAAGAAGGACGTAAAAAGTCACTACGATTTATAGCTCAAAGTCAAGGTTTATATCAACAATTGTTAAGCTTAACATAGTAGTTACATGGGTTCAAAGATTATTACCAGTGGAAGGGTGGATTAATTAATGGAAGAAAAATTAGTTCAATTGCTAGCCAGAATTGAAGCTAACCAGGGTTTAGGGGAAAAATTATTATCTCTGGAGACGGCTGAAGAGGTGCAGATTTTACTAAACGAAGAGGGAATAAATTTAAGTCTGGAAGAACTCAGTGTATTTAAGGACTTCTTAATTAAAGCAGTGGAAAATGATGAACTGTCTGATGAAGCCTTGGAAGATGTAGCTGGTGGTAGTTTAATTAATGACCTGAGGAGCGGTTACTACAAAGAAATTGGAAAATTCCAAAGAGAAACGAAGCCTGTATTACGAAGAATCTCGGATGCCAGATGGTAGTGTGTATATGAATGGAAACATTAAACAGTATCTTGACGGTATAGGTACGACTTTACCGTTGGAGATTATTTCTCAGGAAACCAGACAGAAAATAGATAGAATAGCTGTATGCTTCAAAGATTTTGCAGCCAGTGAATATATAATGGAAACATCACTGACTTCTGAAATTGCCCAAGTGGATTTTTCCTTGCGGGTATTGAATGAAGAAAAGGAATGTTTAATCAATGGCTTACAAAACAGCTATTTTGCAAGTATGGCTGGAAACGGTAGCTGGATAAGAGTAGCTGACTTTGTAAAGTGTTGGTCAAATGACATTGATGATATCTGGTTGGAAATGGATTATGACGAATATGACCAGCAGATCCCCCAACCCTGCTTTTTCTTTAATTCCAGTCAGATAAAAAATGGCACGGTTATTGATATCGACCTGTTATTAGCAAAATTAAAACCATTACTGGATAGGGAACAGTTAGAGGCAATAGGCCCCAACATTCAATTTGTGATACAACAATTACCCTCAGAAGTTGGTTTGTTTCAAGTAGGGATGATGCTGGCCAGAACGAATGACCAGGTAAGAATATTTACAGCAGAATTAAACCGGGAACAAACCCAAAACTATCTCACTCGAATTGGCTGGACCGGATCTTTTTCCCGGTTAAATAATTTATTTGAATTGGTGGATCAATATAGTGATGGTCAGTATATCCTGGATTTTGATGTTTCGAATCAAGGTGTATCAAAAAAAATCGGGATTAATTTTGGCTTGAGGAAAAATCAAATGCTGCCGTCTTTCCTGGATAACCTGGAAGAACACCAGCTCTGTATTGATATTAAAAAGCGTGGAGTTCTGGCATGGTCAGGCAGTGAGGGTTGTTTTTTAGGACATGATTATGGTTTTACCACGATTATTAAAGACATTTCACATTTTAAAGTAAGTCTTTTGCCGGAAGGAGGATTCACGGTTAAAGCTTATCTAAGATATTCCGGGGTTTATTTAAAAAAGATGTTTGCTGACAAGAAGTTAATAACAACTCAGACCAGGGAAGAAGAGATTGATATGCCATCATTAGACTACTGGGAAATACAAAATATTTTTAAAGAAGTTGCCTATAAGTCAATGCTTGATAAAGATTATAGAGAACTATGTTTAAATGACAGTAAAGCAGCTATACGCAAAGTAATTGGCAATAATGTGAAAATGCCTTACATAGTGTTTCTGGAAGAGGAACCGGAAATAATCAATGAAGACCGATTTGTTTATATTTTACCGCCGTATCTTAAACCATCATGGTTAACGAGTAAATAAATCCGGGAGTGGATCTTGTGATAAATGCACCTGAGGTTCCATTATTTATAGTAGAAGAACATCATGAAGCTTATTTTATTTGGAGTTACGCATATTTAAACCGGTTAATAAATCCGGCAGGTAATACATTGCTGCATGTTGATAATCATGATGATATGGTAATTGCCAGACTGGACAAATCTATTGATGAACTGGAAGATGATCTCAACTTAATTTACGACTTTGTATATGAACAGTTTGGTATAGCCAGTTTTATTATACCAGCCATATACCGGGGGTTAATTAATAACTATACACATTTATGCAGATATGATGCTGTTAGCAGTAAGAAAACTAATCGTTATGTTGCCTCTTATAAATCTGAAGGGACTTATTTTAGTATAGGCGAAATTGGACCGTTATTCAGGTTGAAGTTGGAATCAACTGATGATACCTGGGGCAGGTATCAGTTTTATACCCATCAGGAAATTGGCTTGGGCAGCAAATTTTCAACAGGTCAGAGTTTAATTCTTGATATTGATCTGGATTATTTCTCTTGTGATAATTCTTTGTCTTCAGTGGAGAAAAAAATAGAAATAACCAAAAAGGCCTTTGAAGATTTCCGTAACAATAAATATCATCCCTTTAGAATTCTGCCGGCTGCCGGGGTCAGTGTCAGTTGCGACTCTGATGGATATTATATGCATTACCGGGAATGGCAGGAGATCCCAGACCTGAAAAAAGCAACTTCGGAATTAATTGATAAACGAATTACCAGACTTATTGATTTTCTAAGCAACAATAATCTAAAACCCGGTTTGATAGACATCTGCCGTTCACGTTATTCAGGTTATACCCCAGTTGACCAGTGGGAATACATAGAAAACCGATTACTGGATGCTTTAGGTCAGATTTATTATTTGGATATAAAGCATATCAGTGAAATAAGCATGATTGGTGGATAAAAATGTGAAAGTAATAGCTGGAGAAGTATTGGAAAAGGGAAGTATTTCAATCAAATCAGATAACAATCAGCATGATTATATATTAAGGGTCTTGGACATAAATGACTTGTCTGCTGTGATGAATTTGCAGAGCAGATTAATTGATATAATGGAACAAAAAGAATTATACGTACCCATTACTGAAGAAGAAATGGTGCAGTTATTTGAAGGCGCCGGGGAAGCGCTGGGACTGTATATTGACAATAAACTATACGCGGCCTGTTCGTTGTTGTCGCAGGTACCATATGAAAGTAATATGGCCAGGGAATTAAATTTTAGCGAAGAAGAACTATTTCGGGTGGCTCAGTTGGAGTTATCGCTGGTTGATCCTGATCTGCGAGGACATAAATTACAATACAGGATGGCTGGAATTTTGGCCAATCGGGTAAGAAATAAAGCCGAAATCAGATACCTTTTCACCACGGTATCACCTCATAATTATCCAAGTATTGAAACTGTTACCTCTATGGGGTTATACATAGCTAAATTAAGTAAGATGTATTTTGATTGGGATAGATATGTTGTTTACCGGGATTTTATCAATCCGGTTCAGCTTGATACAGCCAACACAGTTATAGTCGCCAACACATCTTTTGAAGAACAACAGGAATTATTAAAAAATGATTATCGGGGCTATTCGCAATTTAAGGACCAGGATGGAATAAAAATAATGTATGCCAAAAAGCTCTAATCAACCTTATTCTTAATACGAGGTAAGTATATGAAAATACTATTTCGTGCTGAACCAGATTGTATAATTGCATATAATTTTACCAGCAACAGAACTCATGGGATATCAGGTAAGCAGATCGCCATTCTTGACCAATGGCTTAATGATGGGGAAATAAATGAGTACATAGGTTTTCTGATTGAAAATGGCTTTGTTAATGATGATATTGATTTTGCAAAGAGATCAGAACTAAAAACATTAATCAAAGAATGTATGGCAGTCAAGGCGCCCCATCGGGCTATGAGTGTCCCCGAGTTGATGAACATTGAGCTGACTACCCGTTGCCCGTTGAGGTGCCCCCAGTGTTATTGCGACTTAAACCGGGGAAAAGACATAGATAAAAATATTGCCTTAAAATATATAGAGCAAGCGGGAAGACTGAAGATACCTTTCATAAACCTCAGCGGTGGAGAAACCTTGGTTTACCCATTTCTGGATGAATTATTACAGGCTATAAAAGAGCAGGGCTTACATTCAGCTATAGCCATCAGCGGTTGGGGGTTGGATGAATGTCGTTTGCAACAGCTGAAAACCGCTGATGTTGGTGAAATATACGTTTCACTTAATGGTTCAACACCGGAAGTGAATCAACTGTCCCGGGATGGCTATGAATTGGCAATCAATGCACTTAAGCTTTTACAGAAGGATAATCAGGTCAATTACTATATTAACTGGGTAGCCAGGAATGATAATGTTGAGGATTTTCCTAACCTGGTGATTCTGGCGCAAAGTTTAGGAGTAAAACAAATTGTAATATTAGAGTCCAAACCAGACTCTGAATATGTTATGCAAGCAGCGTTAAGCAGGGAAAATTTTTTAAGTTTGGCAGATTACATAAAAAAACATAATCAAGAGGATATAGAGATTGTTGTAGAACCGTGTTTTTCTCCTATGAAGGCGTATATCAACAAGTCTTACTTACTAAATCGTAATATTGGTTTTAATAAAGGCTGTGGTGCGGGTCGAAATGGGATATCAGTTGATATTGACGGTAATTTAACCCCCTGCAGGCATTTGTTATATCCGGAAAGTTATGATCAAATAGAAGATTATTGGTGGCATTCTGAGGTTTTGGACAAGTTACGCAAGTTTGAGGACAATAGGGGAGAGCCCTGCGTGAATTGCTATTATAAAAACAACTGCATTTCCTGTCGGGCGGTAGCTAGCAAAGTTGAGAATAATCTATTCAGTGGCAACTACTATTGTGTGATAGGGGAGGAGACAAATTGAAGAAGATTATTTCTTTATCTACTTTCTTAATTATCTGCCTGCTAACAGCTTTTTTGTTTATGGGAACCTATAGAGCTGACAGTTCAGAATATAACCAGCCTAAAGTTAAACCGGACGGCAGTAAGTGGAGAGTCGCCTACTGTGAAAGTGAGAATTTCATTACTTATCCCAATACACTAACAGCAATAGTTTATGGTTTAGAGGAACTTGGCTGGATAAATAATCTGGACGGTTTTGACCAGGTAGCAGATAGTGGTGACAGCAAACTTATCTGGGAATGGTTATCGACCAGGGATGTAAGCCCTTACATCGAGTTTGTGGACGATGCTGCCTATAATCTACGTGATCCCGATTTCAATCAGACCGAGCTAATAGAGCGATTAAGGACTACCCGAGATATTGATCTGGTAGTGGTTATGGGGGCAGCGGCGGGAAATTTCCTTGCTAATGCTGATCATGACACCAATATATTTGTATTTGCTGCTTCCAATGCGGTAAGATCAGGTATTATTGTCTCTGCAGAAGATTCCGGCAAGGATAATGTATGGGCCCATATGGACGAGCAGCGCTTTGTTCGCCAAACCAGAGCCTTTTATGATATAGTCCGACCTAAAAAGGTAGGAATGGTTTATGAGGATTCAGATGCAGCCAGAGTATATTCAGCCGTACATGAGATGGAAAGCCTGGCTGAAGAAAAGAAATTTGAGATAATTCGATATTATGTTAAAGAACCAGTATCCCCTGAAGAATTTCCTGCCTACTACCAGGAAGTACAAGCTGCCTACAATAGACTGGCGGGGCAGGTAGACGCTGTATATGTAACTATTGCATCTTTGGAAAGCACAAAACTTCCTGTGTTGTTCACCCCGTTTTATGAACATAAAATACCGATATTTTCTCAGTTGGGAAATATTGAAGTACAGAATGGAGCATTGATAACAGTATCCGTTATGGATGAAATAAATATTGGCAGATTTGGTGCCGACAATGTTAGCCGGTGCCTTTTAGGGGCAAAACCCCGTGATCTGGAGCAGACCTTTCAAAGTGCCCCTAAAATTACTATTAATGCTGAAGTTGCAAAAAAAATTGGATTCAAACTTCCTTTTGAACTGGCCATGGTAGTAGATGAGGTATATAAAACGATTGGTGGAGAAGAATAGCGCAAAGTTCTATTGAGTCACGGGGACGGTTATTTTGACTCATTAAGTATGCCTTTATTCAAAACATAAAAAGGAGTTTGCTCCAATTTGAAGAAGAAAGCAATTAATTATAGGATTAGCAATTGTGTTACAAATTAGGGGGTCTCTTATTAATGAATGCTTATGACGGAGCAGATAATGCCAATATAGATGAAAAAACTATGAGTGATATAGGCGCAGCACCTGCCTGTTTTACCACTATGCAAGGCAGGGTGATAGAATATGTGCCAGATAAAAGTCTGACAGTAAGTTTCCCGGTATTGGAATCTTACTTAAACCCGGCCGGTTCAATGCAGGGCGGCTATATTACAGCTGCATTCGATAATGTTTTTGGCCCTTTGAGCCATGCAGTTATGAAAAGTTTAACTACAACTCTGTATATACATACCAGTTATCATCGAGCAATTTTCGCCGGGGATGAGCTGATTGTAAAAGCCAGCGTAACTAAAGCCGGCAAGACGGTTACCCATATGTACGCCGAAGCCCATAACCGAGAAAACAAACTTATTGCCAGCGCCAATACTGATTATATTCATTTTAAGAAATAGTATATTTTACAATTTAGAAAAACTAAAACCGCGCAAACCCGCGCGGTTACTTACTTTTCTATGGTGGGCCATGAAGGAATCGAACCTTCAACCTTCTGATTAAGAGACAACAACCGATAGAAGTTAAAGTAATCAGTAACCTGTTATCACTGGATAAACCAGCTTGGAATCTATCCCCCTTCTGGTCAAAGACCAGTTCTCTGGGCTTGCCTCCCATCCATTCAAAGCAGGAGCGGATGGCATTTGTCATATCCTGTGCTTCAGGCGGGGATGGAAACCATACTCCGTATTTATACCTGGAATTCGAGAGCACAAATCCTATACAGTAAAGCTTCTGGCAGCGTCTGGTTCGTATATTCAGGAAACCGTTAACCTCATAGATGAGACCACATATGTGATGGGGACGGGCATGCTTTGTTAATTATTGATTAAAGATTTCTCTTATTATTTCATCCTTACTCATATTCAGGTAGTTGGCAACATCATTCAATATAGCACTAAGAGTTCCAATTCTTAAAGGTTTATGGTCTGGAATCGTCACGTGATGTTCTTCACCACAAAATGTTGATGTTAAGCGGATGTGACTACCGGTCTGCCTAGTGACTTCGTAACCAAATCTCGTCAGAAGATTGGTCAGGGATTTCCCGTCGATATCACGCGGTATCCTCATATAGCTACAACCTCTTCTTTACTGAAATGCAATCGAACCATACTAGGTCTCTGTCCCTCGTCAAAGTGGCAACGAACAGCATCCTTTATTTCCTCTCTGATTTCATCCAGCGTATCACTTTCTGTGAATATGGAATGACCTAATGCACGTGCTACATAGCCACCCTCTGGAGCTTCTTCAACAAGGAATATAATTTCTTTGTCCACTGGTTCACCTTCTTCCTGTTGTATTATACTCAATTATACCACTAAACAGTATTTGACATTCGAACTCCAAACAGAAAGAAATACGGGGCGTTACAGCGGGACATCAGTATTGCTCCGTTTGGCTTTCAAATTCAATACCTCAACCATTACCGAGAATGCCATTGCGAAATAGATATATCCCTTGGGGATATGCATATCAAGGCCATCTCCAATAAGCGCTACGCCTATCAAAAGTAAAAAGCTTAAGGCCAGCATTTTAATCGTCGGGTGCTGTTCCACAAATACACTGATTTTACCGGAAAACACCATCATAAAAACAACGGCAATGACAACCGCCGCAATCATAACCCCCAGCTGCTCCGCCATTCCCAATGCGGTAATGATTGAGTCAAGGGAGAAAACAATATCCAGAAGTAATATTTGAATAAGCACAGACCCGAATGTTGTTCCTAGATGCTTGGGCAGAACCTTTTCCTCACCCTCAAGCTTTTCATGAATTTCCATGGTGCTTTTCCATATCAGAAACAAACCACCAGTGATAAGAATCAAATCGCGTCCGGAAATTCCATTGCCAAGAACCTTAAAAATCGGCACAGTTAGTCCCATTAACCAACTTAACGATAATAACAATACTATACGTGTGAACATTGCCAGCCCAAGTCCGATACGTCGGGCCTTATTCTGGAGATGATATGGAAGTTTGCCGGCTTGAATGGATATGAAAATGATATTATCAATTCCAAGAACAATCTCCAGTGCAGTCAATGTCACCAACGCCATCCAGACCTGTGGATCAGCTAACCATTCCATTGGCTTCTCTCCTTTTGCTGACGAATTTAGTATTCTGGAATAAAATCTAATCATTTCTGGTAAAAACGAGTTTGCAATCTGCTATCAGTAGCCGCATTAAATTTTTTAAATAATTATATACATTCGATAATGATAATTCCACCTTTTTCGGTATCAAAGAGTCCTAGATAAGGTTAAAGTTCTCGTACAATTTAGTATGCGGACTGTTAAATTTAAATACAGCATCATCAGCTAGATATCGCAAGATTGAGTAAGCCATGATGACCAGTTCGTTTTTAACTGATGTTCAGCAATTCTATAGCTTGTTGGCTGTTCTTTTTGCCGGTTTTATTTAAAATAAATTCTGTGTATACTTGGATACAATAACAAAAAAGGGAGTTGATTTCTTGTTGGAAGATCCTCTGTCGTCAGGTTTAATGATTGCCTTAAAATTATTTTTAGTATTATTATTGGTTCTGTTAAACGGTTTGTTTGTTGCTGCTGAATTTGCTTTGTTAAGGCTCGAGAAACCAGGATAAGTCAATTAGCTAATTCAGGAAATGTTCGTGCCAAATCTGCTTTGTTTGGAGTAACTCATCTGGATTCCTATCTCTCTGTCTGCCAATTGGGGATAACCCTGTCTAGTTTAGGGTTAGGCTGGTTAGGCGAACCGGCGGTAGCCCAGTTAATTAACCCTCTGCTCCATGGACTGGGAATAACATCACCAACGGTTATTCATTCAATATCATTCGTTATTGCATTTACTTTTATAACCTTTTTGCATGTAGTATTTGGAGAATTAGCTCCCAAATCGCTGGCTATTCAAAAGGCTGAGTCAATAGCAATGTGGCTGGCATTTCCTATGCGTTTTTTCTATGGGCTGTTTTATCCGGGAGTTATCGTATTAAACGGTACAGCCAATGCTTTTCTAAAAGTATTAGGGCTGCCTCCCGCAACCGAAAAGGAAAAAACCCATTCTCAGGAAGAACTGCAGATGCTCATATCAGAATCCTATATGGGCGGACATTTAGGCGAAAAGGAAAAGAATCTTCTGCAGAATGTATTTGATTTTGAAAGCACAGTTGCCAAAGACGTAATGGTTCCTCGCCTCGATACCGTGTTTTTGTACAAACAGAATTCTTTTGATGAAAATTTAAGCATAGCCTTTGAAAATGGCCATACCAGATATCCTATCTGCGATGAGACAGCCGATAAGGTAGTGGGGTTAATCCATATTAAGGACCTGGTATATATGGATAAGCAAAAAAGTATCGAGGATATCACCAGAAAAATGATGTTTATTCCAGATTGCATGCCTTTAGACGAACTATTGCAGCGTTTTCAGAAAGAACGGCAGCAAATGGCGGTATTGGTTGATGAATACGGCATTAACGTCGGTATTATTACGCTAGAAGACGTACTGGAAGAACTCGTAGGCGACATACAAGATGAATTTGACTGCGAAGAACCCGCAATCGAGCTTTGTGATAATGGCTGCTACGTAATAAGCGGAATGACATCACTGGAAGAGGTCGAAGAACTGTTGAATGTGGATCTCGATATTGATGAAAAAGATTATAGTACTCTGGCCGGTTTTATTATTAACTCACTAGAACGCATTCCAGCAGAAGGGGACATCGTTATTTATGACAACTATAAGTTTGAAGTTTGTAAGATGAATGATATGCGGGTGGATAAGGTTATTATATCCAACATCGGTGACGATGCCTGCCAGCAATCAGACATTAAACATAAGGTATAGTTAGAATTTTAGATTTTTATTTATTTTAGAATTTTTAGGGGGGATAAGGATGAAAAGAATCGGCATGTTCTTGTTAGTAAACTTATTGATTTTGACAACCATTGGAATTGTAACATCTGTATTAGGTGTAAACGCTTATATGACATCCAGCGGCCTTGATTATTACAGCTTATTTATTTTTGCAGCTATTGTCGGCTTCAGTGGCTCTATTATTTCCCTGCTTTTGTCAAAATGGATGGCCAAAAAGATGATGAATGTTCAGGTTTTAAATCCGGATAGCCATCTTAACGCTCAGGAATCACAACTGGTCAATATGGTTCACAATCTGGCCAGGCAGGCGGGTATACAAAAAATGCCGGAGGTTGGAATATACCCTTCACCGGAAGTAAATGCTTTTGCCACCGGTCCATCACGTAATAATTCATTGGTAGCCGTATCTCAAGGGCTTTTAAACAAAATGGATCGGGAATCTGTTGAAGGAGTTCTGGCTCATGAGATTGCTCATGTCGCAAATGGAGATATGGTTACCATGACCCTTTTGCAGGGAGTTATTAATACCTTTGTAGTATTTCTGTCGCGAATAATTGCCTATTTTGCTTCCATGTTTGTCAAAGAAGAAGCTCGTGGAATAGTACATTTTATAGCCGTTCTGGTATTTCAGATATTGCTCTCCATCCTTGGCAGTATAGCAGTCATGGCTTATTCCCGGCACCGCGAATTCGCAGCAGACAGTGGAGGGGCTTCCTTGGCCGGAAAACATAAAATGATAAAAGCTTTGAAATCACTAAAAAACACTATTGATATGGTAGATAACGAACAGGAAGCTTTGGCTACCTTTAAGATCAGCGGCGGCAAACGCAAAGGCTTGAGTCAATTGTTGGCAACCCATCCGGATCTGGATGAAAGAATTGAGCGTCTGGAACGGGCTTGATCTTAAAGTCACAAAAAGGCAGTTAATGGGTCAAGAGATGATGGCAGGGGAAGGGGTTGAACCACCTTTTCGCCTAACGGTTCCTGAGAGAATAACGAGATAAACACGTTAGTATCCAAGTGGAACATCCATTTGACCACGCGCGAATAATAATAGTAGTATAATATACAAAGTCCATAGTTATTTTTGCAGGGTATAATTTTCTTGTGTTGAAAAGGAGGGAACAAAAATGTCTATCTCATCTCCAAAGCCCGATAAAAAGTATACCTATGCAGATTACCTTAGCTGGCCGAGTGAGGAAAGGTGGGAAATTATTAACGGTGTGCCCAGCCTGATGAGCCCGGCCCCTTTAACCGAACACCAGAGAATACTCGGAGAATTATTTGTTCCACTGGCTTTATATTTCAAAGACAAGAAATGTCGGGTATTTCCTGCCCCCTTTGATGTTCGCCTACCTAAGGGGGATGAAAAAGATGAGGAAATATCCTCCGTAGTACAACCAGATATTGTTGTAGTTTGCGACCCAAATAAACTGGATGAAAGGGGCTGTAAAGGGGCTCCTGACCTGGTTGTAGAAATACTATCCTCATCCACAGCCAAAAAAGACTTAAATGAAAAATTTAATCTTTATGAACAAAGCAAGATCCGGCAATACTGGGTAGTATTTCCCAAATTTCAGGTTATAGATATCTACTCCCTTGACGAATCAGGCCAATACGAAAAAACCAAGAGTTTCTCTAGCGGCGAACAAATAAGCAGCGAACTTTTTCCCGGTCTGGAAATCGACCTTGATGCAATATTTTCCGAATAATAGACAATAGGAACAGCGGCAACGGTTCTCTAAGGGGATAATCGGAAGTGCGCAACAGACGTACCATCCGTGACTCGAACACGGGACGCCCTGATTAAAAGTCAGGTAGATTGCTGAAACCTTATGGTAGGTATCAAAAATTTATGGCACCAAATGGGCACCAAAAGGAAAAAGGGAAGGAATTTTCTAAAATTCCTTCCCTTTAATAATGCTGATATAACCGTGTTTTAAATGGTGGGCCATACAGGAATCGAACCTGTAACCTTCTGATTAAGAGTCAGCTGCTCTGCCTGATTGAGCTAATGGCCCGTATTATTTCAACAATAGCTATTATAAACTCTGCAAATGAATAAATCAAGAAAGATTTAGCTATTGTCTTGTTAATCAGCAATAATGTCATACTATAACTCATCAGGTAAAATGTCATCCCCCATAAAAATATATAATGGGAGGATGAAAACAGAAATGAGTAAACAAGAAGCAAGGAAAATAACTATTATCG
>Ga0209312_1000265_pt1 | contig 54704 bp, 76 predicted proteins | sample BioC13SIPDNA_4_FD_185744 | JGI IMG/M metagenome (GOLD analysis project Ga0209312, IMG submission 185744) | Anaerobic biogas reactor microbial communites from Washington, USA - Biogas_R1_B C13 SIP DNA (SPAdes) (version 2) | ecosystem: Engineered > Bioreactor > Anaerobic > Unclassified | place... | reverse complement strand
GCCCGCGCTTCGAGTCCGGGAACGCATCGCGATAGAGGCGCTGTGCATCGGCGCGCGAGGTCGCCGTGCGCACGACTGCCTTCTCCTCATCCGTCCACCGCACGAAGCGCGACTCCTGCCGGCCCCGGACGAACGCCCCGCCCACCGAGTAGACGGGCATCCCGTGGCGAGCGAGGACGCCGGCGACCGCCTGCCGCGCCCAACCGTGCCGTGCCTCGCCAGACCTCGACTGCCTAACCACGTCAAACGCGTTTCCGCGCCCCCGCCTGTCGACGGAGTAATAAGTCTCTATCCCGTCACCTCCTGTGCACACACTGTGCATACCTAATATGCACGTTAAGACTATATATAATTGGTGCACACATTGTGCATACATGGCGACGCCGATAGAGGTGAAGGTCGAAGGGTTCTCAATAATCGAGCGGATCGTCCGAGAAGGCGGCAATAGCGCCCGCGTGAACGTCCCGGTCGATTGGGTCGGCCGCCGATGCATGGTCATTCTCCTCGACGATCCGGACACTCCTCTCCCCACCAGTCCCGACGCTCCGGCATAGCCTCGCGTTCGACGAGTGCTCCCGGCGCCGGCTTCGGCGGTCCTTTCTGCGGGTCCAGCGTCGCCATCGCTTTTAGTACTAAAATAGTACTGTGTTGGGGGTGTTTTAGTACCAAAATGGTACTGTGTTTCGGGGCTCATGCGGCGATCTCCTCGAAAGAATACTCGTGGTCCTGGTAAAGTGCCGGCTTTTTGAAGTCGAAAAGCGACATCTGCCCGCCCGATTCTGGTTTTTCGTGGAAGTTTCTGATCATTTCGAGGCGGATCGCGTCGAGGAGATCGCGGATCGGGACCGCCGTCGAGATCGTCTGCCACCGGGATCCGTTCCTCTCGTTCCTGGCAGTGACCGATCGATGGGTCTGCTCCCACACATGATGGTTCTTCAACCACGCCTTCTTCAGGAGGGGCACAGGGAGGAGGTACGCTTTCCGCGTTGGCTCGATCCCGTAGACGATAAAGTCACACTGGCAGGTGTAGATCCATCCTTTTTTCACCTTCTGGTTATTCTGGAAAACAGAGATTGTCTCGATCAGAATGTCCCCATAATCTTCCTTCCGCATCTTCTCATCGACCGTCCACGAGTTGCCCGCTGCGAAGTGGAGCACCTTATCGATCCCTCTCCGCTGCCGGGCCATGTCTTCGGCGAGTTCGATCCGTTGCAGGTCGGGGAACCACTCGCGGTACGCGGCATCGAATATGCCTTCGACCGATGCCCGGTGCGAATACTCGAGGCACGCGTCGAAGTTATGAGACCTCATTGCCCCACACCTCCCACCCGGGCCGGGCCGCCCGTGCGAAGACCTCGAGCCGGCGGGCCTTCGGGTACATGGCCTCGATCATTTCGTGGACGATCTCGGGCTTCGCCGAGTGCTCGCCCTTCGGTATTGAGAAGACCGAGTCGGGGCGGGTCTCGGCGGCCGGCGTCGGGAAGTCGCCCCGCGTCCCGACGAGCAGGATCTCGTGACGAACGCGGAAGTAGTAGCCGAGCCCTTTCTTCAGTTTGTCCCAGATCGCGCAGGTCTTGTACGTGAAGCCCCACGCCCGTAGGATGTCTAGCCCCTCCTCGAGCTTCGGAGCGGTTGTCCATAGGAAGAGGATCGCGGTCTCGTCGGCCGGGATCTCCAGTGCCGCGATGTCGGCGAGATCCATCGTCGGATAGTGGTTCTCGACCTTGCGACCGGACGTCTCTGAAAACTCATACCGCCACGGGGGATCGGCGAGGATCACATTATAGGAGCCCGCCGCGGTGCTCATGGGCGCCGGTTCGGCGAGCGCCTCGAGCTTCTCGGCGCGGTTCACATTGAGGTAGGCCGTGTGGACGTCCTTCGCCTCTCCCGCGAGCACCTTCCGGGCGACCTCGCGCTGTTTCTCTGGGTCTTTGATCCGGGCGAGGTTGAGCAGGTCTTTTTTCGAGTCGGCGAGGTCGGTGCCGGCGATCGCCTCCTGGACGTCGGGTGCGATCGCCTTCGCGATCTGGATCGATCGAAATATAGCACTGTCCGATTTCCCCGCCTCTTTTGCCGCCACTGTTGTAAATGCAACTGGCGTTTCGCCAGTCGCATCCCATCTCGCGGCGGCCCCGGCGGCGCCCCGTTTCGTTTCGGGGTGCATCGCCTCGTAGAGCGTCTTCGCCTCGAGGAGCGCCTGCCCTTTCGCGAGTTCAGAGAGGTCGGAGCGGGCGGAGTTCTCGAGGACTTCGGCGAGCTTCGCCTGTATCTCGTCGTAGCTGAAGACGATCGCGGGGATCTCGCTGAGACCGAGCCGGTTGAACGCCTCGACCCGATGGAGCCCAGCGATCAGGACGTTGTCGGCCGAGACCGTGATCGGGTTGATCAGACCGACGACCGGGATCGACTCGGCAATCTCACCGACTTTTGTTTCATTCAGTGGCCGGCGGCCCGGCTTGATCCGAATGGATGATATAGGCAGGGTTCCAAAAACCCCGACCGGTGACGGTGCGGCCTGGGTTCCAATCATGCTTGCACCTCACCACCATTGGCGGTTGATCGTCTCATTTTACCACTTCCAGATAGATACTTTGATACATAATTTTCGGTACGGCATGGGCGCGACGCCGGTCACGCCTCCGCCTCCTCGAAGAACGCATCCAACGTCCTCACGGCCAGGAGCGGCGCGAGCGCGTCGCCGGTGATGATCCGGGCCGTCACGTCCACACCACCGGCTTCTTCGTGTCCGCGTCGATCCATTGCCCGCCGTCCGGGTAGACCGTCCAGATGGCGATCCCGTACTGCAGCTCGACGGCGTCCCGCCGGATCTTGTAATCCAGCGTCCAGAACGGGCCGACGACCCCCTTCGTTTTCTTCGCGCCCTTCACCTCGAAGACGCGCTCCGAGCCGTCCGCGAGCGTTACCCGGAAGTCCGCCGTGTACTTCCGCGCGGCCCGCCTGATGCCGCGGGCGTTCGTGAACTTCGCCTGGAAGGTGAAGACGGGGTGCGGCTCGATCGCCGTGATCCGGCCGGCCGCGCGCCAGAGTTTAAGCACCCGGTAGAACGCGCGCTCGGTTTCGCTACCGAACGTATAGCCGTCCTCGACCACGCGCCGGTGCGGCTGCTTCCCCGCTTTCGCCTTCTTCGGCGGGGCGAAGCTGAACCCGAGCCGGCGCGCGGCCGTGCTCACGGCGCCACCGCCTTGCGGGTGTAGTCGGCAAAGTCCATCGTCCAGAAGAGTTGGCGCGCGTTCGCCCACCGCGCCAGGGCGTTCAGCTTCGACGACCGGGTATACCGCATCACGTAGGCGTTCGTGCCCGCCTCGCGCAGCCTCCGGCACCGATAGAGCGCGTCCTCGAACGTCGAGCCCTTGAAGCCGGCCAGGACGAAGAAGGAAACGTCGTTCCTCAGATTGATCCCGGCTGCGTCGAGCAACCGGATCCCCTGCAACACAGCGGGCTCCTCGTCGACGTGGTCGAAGGCAAAGCGGATATTGGCGGCCCACCTGAGCGCCTTGAGCCGTTCCGCGATCTCCTCGTCGAGGAGCCGGACATCAAGCCCCTGCATAAAATCGACCTTCAGCCGGTGCGCGAGGCACCAGTCGGAGACCTCGAAGAACCACTTTTTATCGGCGAGTATGTTGTTGTCGAGCATGGCGATCGTGTCGAAGCGCTCGTCGTGGAACTCGCGCGGGTGTTGCCAGCGCCGGAACCGTCCTTCCTTCGCCCGGACGATGCAGAACTCGCAGTTCCGGATGCAGCCCCGCGAGGTGAACCCGAGCGAATATTCGGACGGGTAGAGGTCGTAATCGGGCCTGATCTTCTGCATGGCCTCGGGGAGCCACGAATAGCCGAGCCCCGAGCCCCCGAGCGTCACGTCGGCGCCGGGGAACATCGTCGCCACCCCGCGCGCCGTCGCCGCGTTCTTCGAGAATATACAGCTAACGTAAACCCGATCTGGGTCATTCACATCGAAGCCGACCTCGTCGCCCTGCGCCTTGTGGTAGGCGCTGACCTGCATCAGGGCGAGGTTTGGGATCCGGCTGTCGATGTCGACGAGGCGGACGTTCACACCAACCCCTCCTGCACCTTCGCGAGCCCGTGGAACGCCGACCCATCGCGCCGCGCCTTGTTGTACATCTTCCGTATGGCAGAGGGCGTCCGGTTCGAGTCGGGGAACCGCGCCCGGTAGAGGGTGATGGCCTCCTCCTTCGATGTCGCCGGCCGGATCGCGGCCTTCTCCGCGTCGGACCACGGGGTCACGCGACCACGTCCTGTCGGATCACGGCCGGGCCCGCCCCGCATCCACCGGCTCCGGATCGCCATGTCCGTACGCCGGGCCTCGGGGCCCATGGCCGCCCGGTAGAGGGCGATGGCCTCCCTCTTCGAGGTCGCCGGCCGGATCGCTGCCTTCTCCGCGTCGGACCACGTCGTGTTCGGTTGCTCCACGCCGGCCGCGCGGAGGACGGAGAACACCGTCCTCACGCCCCACCCGGAGCGCTTCGCGATTTGTGCCGGGGTGAACCCGGCCGCGGCGTCGGCGATCATGGCGGTCTTCACCTCGCCCCACCCGGTCGGCAGGAGGATGGAGGTCATCGCGACCCCTTCCGGGCGGCGTCCCGGATCATGGTCAGCCGCTTGTGCCGGATCGCGTCGTCGGTTCGCCGGGCGCGCTCGCCCATGGCGGCCCGGTACCGGACGATCGCCTCGTGGGGCGTTGTGGCCCCGTCGATCGCCGCCTCCTCCTCGGCGGTCCAGATGAGCGAGAGCCCAAACGGGTTGGTCTTGATCCCGTGCTTCTTCAGGACGCGCCGGATCGCCTCCAGGCCCCACCCGACGTGGAGGGCGATCTCGGCCGTCGTCACCCCGGCCCGCTTCATCTCGCAGATCTGGCTCTCGACCTCGCTCCACCCCGTTGAGATGACCGTCACGCCGTCACCTCGACCAGGTTGACCGGAAACACGTCGAGCCCCGTAAAGAGCAGCCCGGGGCCGTCGCGCGAGACGGTCGGGGGGGTCATTGATACGCCTCGTCCGTCGAGTCTTCCCCGAGACTGTCGCAGATGTCGAGGAGCTTGATCGCCTGTTTGCGGAGCGTGCGGGCGTCGTCCGAGATGTTCTCTGCGAACTTTCGGATCTCGTCGACTTTCTCCTTCGTGACCTTCATTCGTGTCCCCCGCAGGTGCATTCCGAGCACCCGCCGCGACAGGTGCGTTCATGGCCGCGGGCGGGGCAGTCCATCGCGCACGAGCGGCAGACGTCCACGGGGAGGAGCCCGACGCAGACGATCCCGCACGGGGTCTTTGGGACGGTCATGCCCACCCCATCCGTGCGAGGTGTCCGCGCTTCGGCGGGCAGCAGTGGAGGTGCACCGCGGCGAGCCCGACCACCAGGACGGAGACCGGCACGAGCCACTCGAAGATCGGCGTCAGTAGGAGCGTCATCGGCGCCCCCGAACCGCACGGTAGAGGAGGACCACGAACGCGATCGCGTCGCCGAGCGCCGTTCGCCGGTAGATCCGGAGGTTGCCGCGCGGCGTGCGCGTGACGAGCCCGCGCTTCGCCAGGAGGGAGAGGTGATACGAGAGCTTCGAGTCGGGATAGGAGCTGATAATCTCGTTGAGGTCGTGGACCGGCATCGGCTCGTCGAGCGTCAGGAGGACGCGGAGCCGGATCGGGTTGCCGAGCGCGTGGAAGAGGTGCGCCTCGGCCGTGGTGTCTTCGGTGTCGTGAATCATGGTTCGCTATCCTCACGGATCGGGATCTCGACCGTCGGCGTGAACTTGAGCGCGAGCTTGTCCTCGCTCCGCTTCAGGACCGGGGCGAGCTCCTCCGGCGAGAGGATCGCCTGGGCCGCCGCGAGCCCCGGGGCCTTCTTCACGGTCTTGCAGAGCGCCGGAAAGGCCGCGACGAAGAGGTCGTTGTCGATGCTTCGGCGGCCGGGGGTGACGACGAGCCGGACGGTACCGTATCCAAGATTCACCACGTGGATCGGGTCGTCCTTCGCCATGTCGAGCGCGTACGCCTTATCGTCCTCCACCGTCTTCAGGCGCTCCCGGAGGCGCTCGGCCTCCAGGTGCCGGTCGTATGCGACCTCCAGCCACGTCCCCGGCTTCCCGGGGATCCTCTGGCCGTCCTCGTCCAGGACCGGGGCCATCATTTCGGGCCGACACCCCCGTACTCGTCGTCCTCGGGAGCCGGCACGGGCCCGACGGGGCCCTTCAGGCCGGCGCCGCTCGTCTCGGCGATGGCGATCGGCGTGAGCTTGCCGATCATCTTGCTTACCTCGCCCCGGAGCCATCGGATCTCGTCCGATTTCTCCCCGAGGAGCTGATCGCGGGCGGCGATCGCGGCCCGGAGGCTCCGCCGGCACTCGCGCGAGAGCTCGACGCGCACGCGCTCCAGGGCCTCCATCGCCTCGCGGTCGCCCTCGTGGCCGGAAAGGGCCTTCACGAGGGCCCCGGGGGGCGCGTGCTCCAGGACGGCGGACCATGGCGCCACGGCCGGCTCGATGGCGTACCCGTCGAACCGTCCGCCGGCAACAATGCCGGTTTCCGACGCATAGATGGACGTATAGCAGTCCCCGTCCGGATCCCCGCCCGTGGTGATCGTCTTCGGCTCGCCGCTCATGCGGCCGTCCCCCAGGTCTTCGCGGCGTGGGCCTCGAAGTCTCGTTGAGTCGCGCGCCGGAGGGTGGACCCACACCGGGAGCACGTCGGCGTCGCGTTCGCGGCCCGCCGGAAGATCACGCGCCGCCCCTCCGCACCGCACGCGGGGCATATCATCAGGGCCGGAACGATGTTCACGAGCTCGCCCTCCCCGTCATCCCGATCTCGTTGTTCTCCCGCTCTGCCATGATCGCCGCTTCCAGGAGCGCCCGACCGAAACACTCATGTCCCCCAGGTACCAGTATAGATCTGGCGTTGGTAAGGGACGCCGTTGTCACCGCTTCCACCCCTTCTTTTTGCGTCATGTTCTCAAGCCTCTGAGTCGATGCGGTCGGCGAGCGTGCGACCGTCGGACCCGTAGAGCCCGAGGTCTTCCGCGAGGCGCCGCGCCTGGTAGTCCGTGAGGCGATCGCAGACGATGATCGCCGCCGGTTTCGCTTCCATGGTGTTGGTCACCATGGATAGTGATTAGTCGGCTACTTAAAAAAAGTTTTGTTTTGATTTTCTTCAGGAGCGAACGACCTTCAGGGAGAGCCGGGCCTGGCCCCCGACCGGCACCACCGGCGAATACTCAGAGAGCACCACCACGGCGCCCGGTGGAGGGTTCTGGACGCGAAACGAGGCCACCAGGGCCGCGCCCGTGACCCCGGTCACGTTCTGGAGGCTCAAGTTCGTGATCCGCGGCAGAACGGACTCCGCCACGACCGAGATCGGGATCGTGATGTCGAGAGCGTCGACGGACGCATTGAGGACGGGCCAGATCGGCATATCCTCGAAGATGGCCCGGGCGAGCCTCTCCCCACCGACCGCGTTCTCGTAGAACTCCCCGCCGCTTATCTTCTGAGGGAGCGCCGCGAGGTCCGCGCCGAGGATCCGCACCTGGAGCACGAGGTTAAGGGTGTCCTCCTCCAGGGTCGCCGTGATCCGGCCGGCCGTCGGGATGCGGGGCGCGAGGGCCTTCCCGCCCTCGTCCCGGAGCTCGATATACCCGAACATCTCGGCGACCATCTCCAGGAGGTCGACGAAGCCGGCGTATTCGAGCTCGTGGATCGCCGGCGGGGCTGCGGGGGGCCGGAGGACCGTGATCGCGTGCTCGTGCTCGACCGTGGACGTCCCCGCGCCGTTCGTGACCGTGAGCCGGGGCGAGTAGACCCCCGGGGACGTGTAGACGTGGGTCGGGTTCCGGGTGGCCGCGGAGCTCTCGGCGCCGTCCCCGAACTCGTACCGCCAGGTGTCGGGGGTGCCCCCCGTGCTCTCGTCATAGAATTGGACGCCGAACGGGGCCTCCCCCGCCGACGCGCTCGCCCGGAAGGCCGCGACCGGGGGCGCCGTGGGGGCCGCGACCGTGAGCGTCACGAGGTCGGACGTGTCGAACCCCTCCCGGGTCGTGACCGTCAGGTGGACGGGGTAGGCGCCGGCCGCCGCGTACGTGTGGACGGGCGAGCGTTCGGTCGAGGTCGCGCCGTCGCCGAAGCTCCAGAAATACGTTACCTGCCGGCTCCAGAGCTCCGGGGTCGTGCGGTACGTCTCGATAAGGTAATAATAAAAGAAGCTGAGGAGCTCGTACGTCGTCTCCATCGCCGCCGGGTTTCGGAGGAAGGCCGTGGCGAGGTCGGACGGGTGCGCCTCCAGCCAGGCGAGGAAGCCCTCGGAGAAATACAGATCGTCCGAGCTCTCCAGCCCCTCGATCGTGTGGAGCAATTCGTGGAGGAGGGTCTGGCCGTGCTCGGGGTACAGGCCCTTCGCGACCTCGTCCGCGATGAGGGGAAGCGAGACCTTTCCGAGCACGGGGGGATAGCACGAGATCGCCCCGACCCCGGTCCAGTCGGCGCCGGCGTGCGCCCGGTCGGAGACGAGGACCGTGTCGTTCGTCAGGGGGTAGGGGATGAGGATCGGGCCCCGTTCCGTGGCGTGCTCCTGCATGGCCCAGTCCACGCCCTCGACCGGGGTCGTCGGGTCGATAGTGAGCTTGAATATATCGTCAGGGACGTACTTGATCATGTCCCGGACGTATCCGGGGTCGATCCCGTCGATGATCACGACCCGCCGGTGCATCTTCTTCCGGTCGGCGACACTCCTATCCGTGAACGTGACCGCGGCGCCCGCGACAACCGAGGCCGGGGCGGTCACGAACTCGGCCCGGATCGACCCGACCGAATAATTCGGCTCCTCCCCGGTCTCCGGGTCGGGTGTGGGGATCACGGGGCCCACCCCGCCGAGAAGGGGCTCGACGGCCGCGAAGAATTGTGAGGAAATGTGCTTGTCCCCGGCCTCGTTCGGCTTCCTCCCGGTGCTGTCGCTCATGGCCGCCGTCCATCCGTCGTGGGGGTCGACGAGGAGCACCTGGGACTCGGGCTTCGTGAGGGTCGTGACGAGCTCGGCGAGCGCGAGGTTGAACGGCTGGATCTGGGTCCGGTCCCGGTATGCCCCGTTCTCGCCGTCGGTCGTCGGCGGGAGGGTTGAAAGAACGACCTGGAGCGCGCCCGTCGCGTAGTGGTCCGCGTACCACCCGCGGAGCTCCGTGACGAGCGAGAGGATCCCGGCCTTCCGGTCTGCGATCGTCGTCTGTTTATAGGCGTCCTCTGTGCCGATGAGGACGAGCGCGACCTGGGGGGCGATCGTGGCCTCGCCCTTCGCCTTCGCGGCGGCGTCGGCCACGCGGAGGGCCCGGACCTTGTCGAGCATCCAGGCGATCGTCGTGTTCCCGCCGAAGGCGCAATTACCCTGGTCGAACTCGACATTTTCAAAATCGGGCCATGTGTGCGGCCCGACGAAGTCCACGTCCCGCCCCTTCTCCCGGAGGGCCGTCCAGAGCCACCGGCGCCAGGAGTAGGAGGTGATGGTCGAGGGGAGCGCGCCCGACCCGTCCCGGTTGGTGCCGCGCGTGATGGCGTCCCCGACACAGAGGATCCGCGTGCTCATGGGGCCTGGCCCTCGTCGATCCGGAGCGTGATGGTCGCCGCGATCGCCCCCTCACCGTCGTATGCCTGGACGACCTTCGGGTCGGAGAGGAGCCAGACGCGGTTTCCTGGGTTGACCGGGACCACGTCGGTCCCGCCGGCCGAGAAGACGCGGATATATCCGCTCTTATGCTCCCCGTCGTACATCCCGCCCTTTCCGACGTTCAACGATACCGGGTACGTCCCGGGGACCGTGTAGGTGTGCGTCGGGTTCTGGATGGTCGAGGTCTTCCCGTCACCGAACGACCACGTCCACGACTCGGCCCCGTCGGTCTGGTCCGTGAACTGGACCGTGAGGGGCGCGAGCCCCGAGGTCGGGGCGCCCGTGAAGGCCGCGACCGGGGCCGTCCCGGGCTCTCCCGGCACCTCGGGGTCCGTCGGCTCGACGGGATCCCCGGGGTCCGTCGGCTCGACGGGATCCCCGGGATCGGTCGGCGTGGCCGCGACACAGAGCGCGTCGAGCTCCGCCTGGGAGAAGACCGGGGTCGTGGCCCGCGAGAGGGTGACGGCGCCCGGGCTCTTGGGTTGGTACGGCCCGCCGAGGTAGGCCGCCACGCCCGCATTGAGCCCCTCCACGACCCCGTCCACGGTGACGGCGACGTCTCTGCACTCCTTAAATCCGCTCGTGAAGTTCCCCATGCGCCCGTCGGAGAGGCTCATGGCGCTATTCACCCGGCAATACCGCCCGATGCGAAGCGGCGGGCGCCCGGCGCGTTCGGCCGGCACCTTGATCCGGATGCCCTTGACCGTGTACGGCCCGTTACCGGCGAGGTTCACGGCATAATGCCCGTAATTCGCGAACGTGCAATTTTTGATCAGGACTCTCCCCGTGTTGCACGGGCCGCACGCGACACCATACCCAGATCCACAGTCCTTACACCCGACGAGCGCCATCCGGTACGCGACCCCGTCGACGACCTGGGTATAATCGGACTGGGGGAAGAGGTCGTACCCGGCCTTCAGGGCCCCGCGGCTTATGCAGTCATAGAGGACCGCGTTCTGGAGGTAGAAGTTGGACGCCTCGCTCTCCCGCGGGATCATGCGGACGACCGCGCCCGTCCCCGTCCCGATCGTGATCGTGGCCCGCTTCCCCGCCTCCTCAGACACGCACCGGACGAGCCGGACGTTTTTGTTGATCCGCCCCGGTTCCTGGTAAAACCCGACCTTCCACGAATCGTAGGCGTAACAGTCCTCCGCGAGAAGGTCGTCGACCGTGCCGTGCTCGTTCAAGTCGAACCCCACGGCCCAACAGAGATACCCGCGCCCCTGGCGGAACTTGAGGGCCGGGACTGCGAGGGACTCGTTCAGGAGCGCCAGGGCGGTCCTCTTATCCGCGCCCGACCGGATCATGCCGCACCCCGAATGGAGCGCCCGGCAGTCTTTGAGCGTTATACCCGTGCTTGTGCCGCTCCCGAATTGGATGTTAAAGCCGTGGTGAGAGCTGAACTGACTGATGCACGTATCGAATTTGATATTCGAGCACGAGCTCTTCAACCAGAACGCGCCGGTCGCTTCAAATCCCATGTTGCACCAGGAGCCGTTCGGGTAGTCGCTCGCCTTCCCCAGGTAGTTCGAGATCACGACCCGGAACACCGTACAGCTCCGTGCGCTTGGGAGGTTGAGGGTTATGTACCCGAGCATGTAGACGTCCGCGATCTGGACGTTCGAGCCCGCGCTCGCCGTCGTGATCGTGGCCTTCACACTCGACGGCTTGGTCGGGCTCTCGACCCCGCCCGGGGCCCCGCCGATCATGGTCTCGGTCGAGTACTGGTGGCTCGGCAGAGACCGGAAGACGGCCATGGTCCGCGGGTCGTGGTCGACGAGGGTCCGCTTCCGGGCCGGGACGGGGATCGACCCCGCGGGCCCGTGGAAATTCGTGTTGTTGCCGACCGTCAGGGCCCCGGAGAAGGCATAGGTGCCGGCGCGGAACTCGATCTCCGAGGCCGTGTTCGACGAAATGATCGCCTTCTGGGCCGTGGTCCACGACCCCGAGAAGAGGCACCCGGCGGATGCCGCGGCCCGGTCTGCGTCGGACGAGTCGGGCGCCGCGAAAACGTATTTTGTCACCATATCACACCTTGATGAGCATCCCGCCGACGGTCAAACGCGCGGGGATCTCGGCTCCGCCGCCGGCGGTCATGGTGACCGGGAGCTGGAGCACCCGTTGGCCGATGATTCCGAACCCCGTCGCCCCGGCCTTGTAGAAGCCCATCACGGCCCCCTCGAAGTTCGGGAGCCGGAAGAAGAGCGACCCGCCGCTCGGGGTGCCATAGGCGTCCCCGATCGCCGTGTAGAGGTCGCCATACCCGATGTCCCGGGACTCGACGCCGAAGGTCGTCTTACGGACCTCGGCCCCGTTGCAGAGGAGCCACTCGACGTCTCCGCTGTTGACCCGCCGGCCGAAGATGTGCTTTCCAGATGCCGGGTTCGAGTGGTCCGCCCCGAGGTCTTCGAGCATGCCCGGGGCCCCGGCCATTGGGACGAGGTCGCCCGCAAAATTCGCACTCTGGATCGCGCTTTCCCAGAGGGTGTGGGCCACCCCCAACGTACAGGCGTCCCCGTTCGCCGTCGGCGTCGCCAGGTTCGTGATCTTCTGGCCCTGCATGTTGACGGCCGCGGTCGGGTAAAACGACGTCTGGCTCACCCGCCAGGGCTCGATATACCCACACGTCTCGGCGATCATGCGCGTGTCCGTGACGGCCGAGACCGTCTCGGCGTTCGCCGGGAGGAGGAGGGTCGCGAGGCCGATGTCGTAGAGCCCGCCAGAGCGCACAAGGGCCGGGGCCGCGGGGGTCGCGGCCGGCGTCCCCGTGACGACGAGCGCCGTTATGGCACGGTCGCCGAGCGCGTCGAGCCGGAGGACGACCCGGTCGATGCGGGGGTTCGTCGCGTCCGCCGCCGCGATCGGGAGGGTGATCGTCGCGTCGTTCTGGTAATAATACCCCTGGATGAGGGCGCACCCGTCGGCCACGGTGACCGCACGGGTCGCCGGGGTCGTGACGGCCACCTGGCACCCGTTCCCGAAGATATGCGAGACGCCGTTCCGGGCGAAAAGCATCAGGGCCGCCGCGAGGTGGGCCTGGCTGTATCGCCTGATGTCGCCGACACCGTCGGCGAAAAATCCGCTTTGCTCTGTCATGGTTATCCTTTCCTCTCCTGTTGGTCCTGGCGCCGTGCCAGGTCGAGTATGGTCTTCCTCACGTCCGCGGGCTCCGACCCGACCGCGACGGTCACGGTGCGCCCGTCGGCGTCCCAGCGTTGCCCGACGGCGACGATCCGGGCCTCGGTCGACGCCCATCCCGGGTAGTCGGCCCGGACCACGTCGCCCGTGCGGAAGTCCCGGGGGTAATCGTACGCGCCGCCCGTAAGGAGCGTGAACTCCACGCTCGCCTCCTCGGCGACCTCCGCGAGCTTTTGGTCGCCGCGCTCCTTGAGGGTCGTCTCGGACGTCGGCCCGATGTCTCGTGCATCAACGAACATCTCGCGGAGGGCGAGCCCCGACGGCGGGCCCCGGGGATACCGGGCCGTGTCGTAATACCCCCGCACGTCGCGGAGGGCGCCCTCGCCCTGGCCCGCGACCCACGCGAGGTTCCGGGCGTCCCGCGTCCGGCGCGCGAACGCGATCCCGGCGACCGTGCCGTAGTCGGGGGAAAACGCCACCCGGCCGGTCATGTCCCGGCCGCCGAGCACGTCGAACCGGAAGAGGCCGGCGTCCTCGTCGTACCGCATACTCCACCCGAGCCCCGAGTACTGGCAGATCTCCAGGAGGATCTCCGTGATCGGCTGGAACCGGGCGTTATACCGGACCTGGAGCTCCGTGGCCGTGAGCGTCCCGATCGCGAGGTCGGGGACGGCCCGGTAGGCTTCGGCCGGGGCGATCGCGTTCCGATGAACGTAATAGGCCATCGCGCCGGCAGGGGAGCCCGGTTGGCCGCCGTCCCACGTCGATGTCAGGCCCCAGGCGTCCGTCCCCGAGCCCGACGCGGTCCCCGCCAGGGCGTTTCTCGCGCCGAGCATCGACCCGTAGCACCGGCCGGTCACGACGATCGCCTCGACGCCGTCTGTCCCCGTGAGCGAGACCCCGGGGTCGTCGATGAGCCCGACCTTCGTCTCACCGCCCGGCACGACGGCCGCGATGAACGCCCCGGTCGCCAGGGTCTTCGCGCCCGGCACCTTCGCGTCGATGATGAGGGTCCACTCGTCGGGCTCGCGCCAGTGGTCGACCCACTCGAAGAGCTCGTACCCGTCGAGGACCGCGACGGGGTGCCGGGCCGCGTCGAGCACGAAGACCACGGGGGCCCGGAGGCGCGCGAAGACGGTCGAGGCGGCCGGCGAGATCTCCCCCGTCAGGCCGTGCACGACCGCACCCGACGCCCCGCACCGGCCGAGGGCGATCGTTGCCGTGGCCTCCAGGACCGCGCCGACGACCTCGATGGGCTCGACGTATCGCCGGGAGAAGGGCGAGAGGCCGAAGCGGTCGGGCTCGCACGTCGGGGCCGTTGGGGCCGGGACCGCGCGCCGGCCGAAGCGCGAGAGGGCGAAGCGGTCGGGGCCGTCCGTCCACGAGGCCGCGGCCGGCACGACGATCACCCGGGCGATCGCGAAGTCCTGGAGCCGGTAGCCGTCGGCGGTGTTCTCGACCACGGCCGTCAGGGTCGCACCGTCGACCCACCCGAAGACGATATGGTCGTCGGTCCCGGCCGCGGGCGCCAGGTCCACGAGCTCGGCGACGGCGACCCCGTCGTACTGTGAGAGGGAGGACGCGAAGGTCTCGCCCCACGCCCCGGTCGACGCCCAGAGGACCGCCCCGGCGCCGTCCGGGAGGAGGCCCGCGTGGAGGGGGAGGGTGCCGAGCCCGGCCACGGTCTCCCAGGCGGTGCCGGTCCATCGGTCGACGGTGTGGACGATCCCCTCGTCGAACGTCTCGGCGAGGAGGACGTGCGGCACCCCGTCGACGAGCGCCGCGCTCTCGACCCACCGGGAGGCCCCGCCCCCGCCCGTGCGGGTCATGGTCGCCGCCCCGGGCCCGGCCCATGCGAAGTATGACGAGAGCCCGTACAACCCCGTCTGGGTGTCCCCACAATTCGAGGCGGCGACGATGAAGCCCTCCGCCCCGTCCGGCACGACCGCGACGACCTCCCCCCCGGCCTCGTCCGTCAGGGTCGCGGACCATGTGGCCCCGTTGAAGGCCGCGATCGCGCACGCCGCCGCGTCGCCCTCGCCGTACATGCCGCCGAAGGCGCACATGATCCCGCGGATCGAGAGGAGGGCGGCCGTGTAATCGAGCCCGGTCGAGGGGAGCCCGGTCCACGTCGCGCCAGTGTACCGCCAGCACGCGCCCGAGGGGGTCGCGAAGACGAGCGCGCCCCCGTGGACGCACGCGAGCGTGATGTCCGGCGAGGGGATGCCCGGGAGCGGGGTCCACGCCGCCCCGTCGAACCGGAGGGGGCCGCCGAACGGGAGCACGGCGTACACGGCCCCGCCGAACCAGACCACCGCGAGGGGGCAATCGGGGAGGGCCGCATACGGATCGCCCGTTGCCGTGAGCCCGGAGGGGGCCGTCTCGGCGACCGGGACGCCCACGAGGTCCACGAGCTCGCCGTCCGTCATGGGATCACGAGCTCCAGATCGGATCGCCGTTCTCGTCGATGGTGAGCACCTGGCCCGCGCTCGGCGCCGTCCCGGTCCCCGTGCCGCCCTTCGCGACGGCGAGGGTCGCGATCGCCGGCTCGTACGTGCCCGTGTGCGCGTGGTTCGCCGCGGCCCGGCCGGCTATCGCTGTGTCGATGGCGTCGAGATTGTCGTTGACTAACTGTTGCCAGCGCCCGGCGTAGGCGCCGAGCATGGCCTTCTCGAACGCGAAGGTCGCCGTATAGGTCGAATTTGAGTCGACCGGGTCGTGTGCCATGTGTCAGATGCTCCTATACTGGATCCTCGACGAGGTCGACCCGGTAGCCCCACCAGGACGGAGCGAGGGGCGCCTCGGCAATCTCTCCCCGGATCATCACGCCCGGGTACTCCACGCCGTTGATGTTCAGAGTCAGGTGCTGGCCGGTGAGGGCCGCGAGCGCTTCGATCTCGGCGTGGTCGTCGGCCAGGGCGTCGATCGTCCACGCGCGGCGCGAGACGCTCGAGCCCTGGAGCCGGACGCGGCCGTTCTGGAGGTCGGTCGCGTTGCACGTCGGCTCGTGGTCGATCGGCGCGATGTCGGCCTCGGAGAGCACGATCTCGCCGTAGGTGGCGGTCGGGTCGTCGATGCCGCCGAACGGCCCGAGCCCGAACGGCCCCTCGCCGAAGCCGGTCATACCTCCGCGCTCCAGACGTACGCCTTCCCGCTCGTGACGGTGGCGTGGAGGTTCGTGGCGTCGGCCCAGACGGCGGAGACGGTCGCGCCTGTCTCGGTCGGGGTGACGGAGACGCGCGTCGGCGCGGCGCGGAGCCCGTGGGCGATGGTCTGCTCCGAGCCCGTGCCGGTGCTCGTGCCGGTCGCCTGGAGTTTGAAGTTGACGTTGCCGCCGCAGTTGACGATCGTGCCGGAGCTCGGGAGGGCCGCCGCCGACCGGCACCCGGTGAGGGTCGTGGACCCGGTGCCGCCCGCGATCAGGTAGTCGAGGTCGGTGCCGAAGTAGACGTTGGAACAGTGGTTCCCGGCGGCGTCGACGTAGAACCCGTAGCAGGTCGCGTCCGGGATGCCCCGGATCTCCCCGCCGTCGAGGTGGACGAACGCGCCATAGTCGGCCTTCACCGGCGTCGCGGCGACGATGAGCCCCCGGTTGTGGATGTAGGCGACCGGGACGGTCAGCGCGCTCCCGCCCTCGGGGACGTACGAGTGGGCCCAGATCCCGACCGTCGGCGCGGCGACGTAGTCGACCTCGACCACCGCCTCGTAACAGCGGTACAGGTTCACCCCGCAGACGTTCGCCGCATCGGTGATCGCGGTCGTGTCGGAGTAGAGCCCGCGGACGACGGGCCGTTGCAGGTTTTTGAGGTAGAGCCGGTCGTACGTGGTGACGTTCTCGAGGACGAGCCGGTCGGCCATCGTGCGCGCCCCGAGCGTGGCGGGGTTGTTGTGCGCGATGATCCCCGTGAACGCGGCCGATGCGTAGTCCTCGCCGTTGTTGTGGGTCAGGATGTTTCGAGCGGTGACGTGGTCCGTAAAGTCGATCTCGATGGCCCGGGCGCCGCAGTCGTGCACGTAGAGGTGATCGAGGAGGGCGAAGTTCTCCACGCCCCCCGAGTTGTTGCCGCAGTAGACCGCCGCCGCCTGGCTGTTCTTCAGCTCGAGGTCGTGCAGGTGGAGCCCGTAGCGATCGTAGACCGTGCCGGCCCGCTTGCCCCCGGTGAGGATGAGCCCGGAGCCGTCGATCCAGATCGGGCCGAGGGTCTGGTTGGCCTTGTTGCCGTCCAGGGTCATCCCGGCGATCTCGAGCCCGTCGTACGTCGGCCCGTAGACGCCGCCGGCCTTCTGGCCCGTGGCCATGATCATCAGGGCCCCGCGGTCCACGGCGTTCTGGCCGTCGGCGAGCTTCAGCGTCGTCGCCCCCGAGCCCGCGCCGATGAGGCGGGTGGTTTTGCTCGGCGGGACGATGAGGCAGACGCTGTACGCGAAGGAGAAGTCCGGGGTCTGCGTCGCCTCCAGCACGTATTCGCCGGCGTCGACGAGGACGGTCCCGCCGGGGGTGATCGCCGCCTGGAGGACGGTCGCGGCGTCGTCGCTGCTTGAGATAGTCGCGCCGTGCCGGTTCTCGGCGGTGACGGTGCCGCCGTCCTGGTAGACCAGGGCGTCATAGCCGCCGTACTCCCCGACGCGGCGGCCGTTGACGGTGATCTTCGGAGCCATCTCACCCCACCCGCCGCGTGCGGATGGTCGCGCCGAACGTCCGGGCGCTCGGGTTCGCGTACGCGACCACGACCGCGTCGCCCGGCTCGCACGGGAGCGCCCCGCCGTCGAACCCGACCACGATGTCGGTCGCGACGGTCGCGGACGGGTCGACCCGTGCCAGGACCGTATCGTACGCGGCCCCTTGGGCGCTGTCGAGCGTGACGGTGAGGTCGCCGGCCGCGGCCGGCGCCGCGTTGAAGTGGACGGTCACCGCGTCGAGCACGAACGCCTCGGTCGCGTGCGTGTACGAGAGCGCGATCGCCGCGCTCCCGGTCGCCTTCGTGACGGTGGGGGCTCCCCCCGTCGTGTGGATCGGGTTGGCCGCGTCGGCCAGAGTCCCGTCCTTGGTTGTGAGTCTAGCTCTGATTGACATACTACTAAGCTCCTAAATACCTGGCATACCATTCAACGGTCAGCGTGGCGCTCTCGGCGCTCTCCGAGCCCGCGAACGAGATCTCGTTCGGCCCGGGGACGAGGTCGATCCATTGCGAGCCCATGCGGAGGGTCGCGAGCGCGTTCGTCCGGACCCCCGTGGCCGGGTTGAAGTGGTAGACCGTTTTGGCGCCGAAGACGCTGGAGACGATCAGTTGCTCGCCGGCGAGGAGGGGCTGGGTGCATTTCCAGACGTCCCCGGTCGTCAGGTTCTCGAACTGGGGATACCGTGCCGGGCCCGTCAGGGTGAGCGTGCACGGGACGGCGACGTCGCCGGCGTTGTTCACGGCGATCACGCCCGTCCTCTCACCGAACGAGAGGGGGAAGCCCCACTCGCCCGTCCCCGGGGGATCGCCGGCCCCGAGGGACCATCCCCCGGTGAACATCGGCGCGCTCGCTGTGTTGAGCGCCGCGTCGTAGAAGAAGGGGTCGTCCGCCTGGAGGACGAGCGTCCCCTTGAGCCGGTGTTGGCCGAGCGCCCCCGGGGGATCCCACCGGACGCCCTCGACGACCCGGCACCGGAGCACCCAGGACACGCCGTCCTCGTGGACCCACCGGAGCACGCCGACGCCGGCGTTCGGCGCGAACAACCGCATGGTCGCGCGCCGGAGGGCCGGCATGGTCGCCGGGTCTTCGGCGATCATGACGAACGGGAAGACGACCTCGCGGGGGTCGAAGCTCCCGCCTATCGCCCGCGCCCCGTCCTCATACGGCGCCCTCGCCGAGTAGAGGGTGGCCCCGATGTTGTCCAGACCCGTCCGGCCGGCCTGGGGGACGTAGGTCGGCTCGATGAGGGGCACCTCGATCGCCGACCCCGGCGGGGTCCAGTAAAAGCGTTCCGTCATGGGGACACCCCCCGGCTCCCGAGGATCTGCCGGGCCGCGCTCCTGGCCTTCACGAGGGAGCGCGAGGGGGTCTCGGGGTCCGGGTTATATATGTTAATGTTTATGTCTCCTCCATCGGCTTTAACCTGTCCCACGGGGATGACTTTCTCGCCGTCCTGGAGCACGGCGATCCCCTCGTCCTGGCCCGGCGGGGCCCGGAAGATCCCGCCCTGGTGATGGACCGGGGCGCCGTGCGCGCCGCCGCCCGAGACCGTGATCCACCCGGACCACGAGGACGAGCCCCCGGGCCCGCGGACGGTGAGCCGGGGGTAATACGTCCCCGTGTAATTGTACGTGTGCGTGACCCGCTTTCCCGACCCTCCGGTGCCGTCGCCGAAGTCCCAGTCGTAGCTCGTGATGCTCCCGGACGACCCGGAGGCGTCGAACGAGACCGTGAGGGGCGCCCCGCCGAACTGGGGCGAGTAGTCCATGTGGGCCACGGGCGCCGACGCGCTCGGCGCCGGTGCCGCGGGGCCCGCGGGTTGGCCCGTCTGGGGGTTGTACCCGCCGACCTGGCCCGGGGGCACGACGGCCGGCGCCTTAACGACCGTAGGCGCGGTGACCGTGATCGACTGGCTGAAGGTGTCGACGATGCCCTGCCAGATGTTCGCGGCCCACGACACGAGCTTGTTGAGGGGCGAGTCGGTGATCATGAAGTTGTAGACCCCGACGGTCGCTTTGTAGAGGGCCGTCTTGATGCCGTCCCACGCGCCCTCGATCCCGCCCTCGATCCCCTTCCAGATGGCGCCGACCGCGCCGACGAGCATCCCGAGGGCCCCGCCCGGGCCCGGGTCGGTGATCCACCCGGCGATGAGCCCGATCGCGGCCTTCACGGCCCCGAGCACGAGCTCCCACGCGGCCGGGATCGCGAGCTCGATCTCGCTCCAGATCGCGCCCATGGCGGCCGTGGCCGTGCCGAGCGCGCCGTTCGGCCCGGGGTCTTTGACCCAGCCGACGATGAGATCCCACGCATACCCGAGCGCGTCCTGGATGAGATCCCAGGCGACTGGGACCGCGACCTTGAGCGCCGTCCAGACCGTGCCGACCGCGGTCGTGAGCATCCCGCACGCGCCCATGGGCCCGGGGTCTTCGACCCAGTCGACGAGGCGGTCCCAGGCGAACGAGACCGCGCCCGTGATGAGCTTCCACGCCCCCGGGATCGCGTCCCCGATCGCCGTCCAGACCTTCCCGGCGGCGCCGGCCATGTCGTGCTTGGTCTCCTTGCCGCTGAGGATGTCGACGATCGCGCCGACGGCCTCACCGATGAGCCCGGCCGCGGCCTCGAAGATCGCGCCGACCTTCCCCATCCATGTCCAGACCTCGCCGAGGAGCTCGCTCGCCGTCCTGAAGCCGTGCTGGATGGCCGGGGACGTGAACCAGTCGCCGAGCACCCCGAGCCCCCAGAGGAGCACGTCGAGCCCCTTGTCGACGAGCCACATGAGGGGCGGAGCGACGTACATCTGCCAGATGTCGACGAAGAGGCCGAGCGCGCCGACCAGGCGATCGCCGATCCACGCGGCGGCCGACTGGAGAAATTCGATCACCCCGGCGCCGTCCCCGGCCATCCAGTCGGTGATTTTTGTTAATTGTTCGGCGTAGAAGTCCCCCAGGAACTTAAGGGCCCCGCCGATCTTCGTGCTCAGAAACTCGTAGACCCCGCCGGCCCACGCCATGAAGCCGTCGCCGACCCTGGAAAACGCCCCCAGGAGGTTCCCGACGGACGTCCGCAGATCTTCCGACGCGGTCCACATGCCCCAGAGGATCGCCGCGCCCCCGGAGAGCGCGCCGAGGAGGAGGAGGACCGGGTTCAAGCTCGTGGCCGCCGCCGCCGCGAGCGATACGAGGGCCCCGGAGAGCCCGGCACCGCCCGCGACCGCCTCGGGCCCCAGGAGGGCGACGACGGTGGGCAAAAGCCCGCCGAGGAAGGCGAGCGCTCCCCCTAACCCGATGAAGACCGGGGCGAGGGGTTCGAGGGGCGCCAGGAGGTCCGCGGCCTGTTGCTTCAGGGTCGTGAGCCAGTAGCCCCAGCGATCCATGGTGCCGACGGCGATCTCTTGCGCCGCGGCGTAGTCCTTCGCCTTCCCCGTCCCGTCGGCCGTCAGGTCGTTGTACGTCTTGAGGTCGTCGAGCGAGATCCCGAGGAGCTCGGCGAGCCTCTCCTGGGGCGTGAGCTGGCGGTTGAGGGCCGCGGTCTTCTCGTCGATCGTGGTCGTGAGCTCGTCGTAATCGGTCTTCAGGTCGGCGAGGAGATCCCGGTTCCGTTCGTACGCCCGGGTCTCCTCCTCCGTCGGGACGGTCTCGTCCCGGATCTTCTGGAGGGCCTTCGCGAGCTCCTCCTCTATCTCGACCTTCTGGGCCGCGATCTCTGCCAGGCGTTCGCGTTGGTCCTCGTAATACTCGGCCTCGCGCTCCTTCCGGCGTTCGGCCTCCTTCGCGGCGTCCGCTTCGGCCTTCGCCTCGTCCTCGCGCGTTTGCGCGATGCTCGCCCGGTAGTCCGCGACCCGCTTCTGTTGCGTCCGGTAGTACTCGGCGTCCGCCTCGGCCTGTTTCGCCCGGTCCTTCGCGTACCGGGCCTCCGTGTCGGCGAGCCCCTCCCTGGTGTCCGCGATCCCCTTCGCGTAGTCGTCGAGCGCCTTCTGGGAGCGCTCGAAGTAGTCGGCCTCGTCCCGGAGCGCCCGGGCCCGGGCCTTCGCGTACTCCTCGTCCGCCTCGACGAGGTCGGCCTTCGTCTTTTCGATCGCCTTCTGGTAATCCGCGACCTTCTTCTGGGAGGCGTCGTAATACTCGGCCTCCGCGACGATGGCCTTCCGGCGGTCGCGTTCGTATTTCGCGTCCGTCTTCGCGAGATTATCGACCACTTTCTGCCGGGCCGCTTCGAGCTTCGCGATCTCGGCGTCCGCGGCGGACGTGTCGGGGTCCGCGAGCACGAGCCCCGGGAGCCCCTCGTCCCGCCGGGCCGTGAGCTTCGCGATCTTCTCGTCGTAGTCGGCGAGCTTCTCGGCGGCCGTCTCGTGGGCCGCGGCGAGCCGCTCCTCCGCATCCGCGGCCTTCTCGATCGCGTCCTGGCGATACCGGATCACCGCCTCGCGCGTGGAGACGATCCGCTCTTCGTAGTCGGTGATCCGCTCCGCGGCCCGTTCGTGGGCGTCCGCGATGTCGTCCGCGGCCTTCGCTGCCTTCTCCGCGGCGTCCTCCGTGTACCGGGCGACGGCCTTTTCGGTCGCCTCGATCCGCTCCTGGTAGTCGGCGATCCGGTCGGCGGCGCTCTCGTGCGCGTCCGCGAGGGCCTCCACGGCCTCCGCGGCGCGTTCGGCGGAGTTCCGCCGGTATCGCTCGACGGCCCGCGCCGTGTCGGCGATCCGCTCCTCGAACTCGGCGACCCGTGCCGCGGCCCGTTCGTGGACCTCCGCCAGGCGTTCGGCGGCCTCGGCGGCGTCGTCCGCGGCCGTCCGGGCGTAGTCGGCCATGGCCTCTTCGACGTCCCGGGCCCGGCTCGCGAGCCGGGCGAGGGCCTTATCGGCGCCGTCGGTCGCGTCCGCCATGCGTTCGATTTGTTCGGTCGAGAGCGAGAGGCTCGCCTCGTACTTCGCGATCGCCGCGGCCGTGTCCTCGATCCGGTCGCCGAGCCGCTCCTGTTGGTCGACGAGGGTTTCGAGCTCTTCCGCGGCCCCCTTGACCTCCCGGATGGCCTCGTTGATCTTCCGAAATGCCGTGTAGCCCTCGATCCCCCGCTCCGTCAGGGCCATGACGATCGCCATGACGTCCGTCAGGGAGAGCCCGAGATCCTGGAGGTCGGGCCCGACGCGCCGGATGAAGCTGGAAAACTCGCCGATCTCGACCGTGCTCTCCCGGAACATCGCCGTAAAGCCGTCGACGTACTGGGGAAGGTTCGCGAGGGGCTCGTTCATCGCCTGGAGGGCCGGGACGAGGGTCCGCGCGAGGCTGGAGGCCGGCGCGTCGACCGCGGTCGAGAGGAGCCCGAGGGCGTCCGTGAGCCGGCCCATGGTCTCGATGTCGTCGACCCCGGCCCGGCTCAAGTAGTCCATGGCGCCCGCGACGTCGGCGATCGGGTCCGTGACCGACTGGAGCGAGTACCCGAGATCCTCCACGGCCTCCGCGTCGGCGTTCATGGCGAGCGCCGTGGTCGCGAACGAAGCCTCCATCTGGCGGGCGTCGTCCCTGAGAAGAATGGTCGCCGAGCCGAGCCCGACGAGGATCCCGCCGAGGATTTCGAGACCCCGGCCGAGGGTCTCCGCCGACGCATTGAGGGCGTCGAGCTCGGTCTTGAGCGCGGCCTCCGCGGCCCGGGCCTCGTCCGCGGCCGTGGCCTGGTCGCGTAGGGCCCCGGTGACCGCTTCGGTCGCGAAGAGCTCCTTTTCGCGGGCCGCGATCACGTCCTCGATCCCGCTGGCGCGAGAGAGGGCGTCGTCGCTCACGCCCCGGACGGAATAGACCGAATACTCCCCGTTGGCGTATTTCTGGACCTCCGCGGCCCATTCCCGCTGGGAGTCGGCCCACGCCTCGAACTGGATCCGCGCCTGTTGGAGGTTCGCGGTCGTCTCGGCGGAGAAGGTCGCGACGTCCGCGCCGGCCTCCGCGAAGCCCGCCTTGAGGTCGTCGAGGTCGACGCCGAACTTGTATGAGAGCTCTTCGATTGTGTTCGCCATCTAGTTCCCCGTGGCGACCTTCCAGAAGCCCGCCCGGTCGGGCTCCTGGTAGGTGCCGAGCTCGTGATCGGGAGCACTCCGCGCCGAACTATCCGGAGATTCCGGATAGTTCCCCGGGCCCGCGGCCGAGAGCGCCGGCTGGAGCCCGGGGCGGCGACCGCCTCCCATGAGCCGCGAGCCGGCGGCGACGAATCGCACCGCGTCCTCGACCGTCAGCCTGTCCAGGATGTAGTCAGGCGTCCAGCCGTAGATCATACCGAGCGCGGCGACTAACTCGATAAGACCGTCGGGTTTTTTTCCGCGTCCGTGACGGCCTTGAACTCCGCGGCCCGCCGGTTCACGTACGCCATGACGAAGGCGAGCGCGGGGATCACCTCGTCGAAGGCGTCGAGGTCCAGGAGGAAGTCCTTGGTCACGGCCTCGTTCTTGGGCTCGCACACGAGCGCGACGGCGGTTAACGTCTTCTCGTAGTTCCCCATCCCGAGGTTCTCGGCGTCCGTCCCGACGAGGTCGAGCACCTTGATGAGCGTCCTCATGGGGATCCGCGTGATGTCGACCTCCTCGCCGCCGATGATGAGCGCGACCTTCTCGCGCTCCTTCGGCTCGAAGACGGTGGGGGTGGCGGTATCCGCCATATCACCACACCACCGACTGTTCGTCCTTGATCTGGAAGAGCTGGTACCCGGACGCGAGGGTCGTGTCCTTGATGGCCTTGAACGCGAACGGGCTCCCCAGGGGTTTCAGGTTGCCGTCCTTCCCGTACGTCCACGAGAGATCCCCTTCGATCGTTGCCTTGTGGCACACGACGATGAACTGTTTGGTGTCGCTCGGCCGGGTGTTGGTGAGGCGGATCTTCAGGAAGTCGAGCGCCGTGATCCCGCCGACGTCGATCGTCTTCGATGCCGCCGGGGTGTAGGTGTAGTTCACGAAGACGGTCGCGCCCGTGGCGATGTCCGAGTCGGCCATCCGGACGATCGTGGTGTACCCGTCACCGTCGACGGCGATCGCGTAGTCAGACGACGACGAGCCGACCGCGGCCCGGGTGTAGGTCGTGCCCCCGCCGGACTCCGACCTGACCGTGATGGTCGCGACCTCGGTCCCGTCGCCGTTCTTGTGCGCGAGGCGCTGGGAGACCACGCCCGTCAGGGTGATCGCCTCGTTCGTGACGGCGACCGGGTCGGTCGTGACCGTGCCGAGGTTCGCCATGCCGCCCAAGACTTTTTTGATGTTCTCGGCGGAGAGCTCGTACCAGGTGCCGGAGATGGTGGCCTCGTCGGCGTTCGCGTACTTCTTCCAGACCTCCGTGTTATCAAATTCAATTACTTCAAATTTGGGCTTGAAGTTGAATTTGATGCCGTCGGCGGCGCCGATGTTGGAATACACGCCCGTCGTGTAGGGGGCGATCTCGATTTTTGCCGACCCGAAAAGGATCGCGTTGTCATTCTGAACAGTGGTCTGTGCCATGGTGGTTACCTCTTCTTAACGTGGAGGACGTGGACGTCCTGGTCCTGGCGATAGCCGAAGACCGTGTCGTGGTCCTCCCGGTCGTCGGCGAGCGTGATCGCCTCGATCCGGTCGGTCGCGGACACGATCCCCGTCCCGCGGTCCTCCACCGCGGAACGGATCGCGTTGCGGACGGCTAACGCGCCGTCGGACGTGGTCGCATAGGCGGAGAGTTGGACGAGCGCGGGCCCGTGGTGGCCCCAGATCTCGGGGTCGGCGATCACCTGGTACACCAGGAACGGCTTCGCGGGCGAGCCCGGCGGCACCAGGTGGTAGACGTTCGTCGTGACGTTGTCCTTGAGCCAGGTGACGAGGAGCGCTCTCCAGTCGGTCGAGACCATCAGGCCCCTCCGGCGAGCGCGTGCTGGGTGATGATCTGGGCCGAGAGCACGACGGCCTCCCGGGACTCCTCCCGGACGGCGCCGGACTCGAAGGCCGGCCGGAGGAAGGGATACGCCGGGCGGAAGTTGCCCGTTATCTGGCCCCCGCCGTACTTGTGGAGCGCGACCTTCGCGGCGGCCGAGATCCGCCCGGCCCCGCCGAACTCGATAATGGGGGCGTAATTGAGGTTCGTCCCGACGAAGACCGCGGCCCCGGTCGCGGAGCGCTCCGGCATGGCGATCTCGCCGTACTCGAAGAGGTCCGCGTTAAGCCGGGTGTCCGGCGTGAGGTCCGCGTGCCCGCCGATGTGGATCGACCTCGCGAGCGTCCCGGTCTTCTTCCGCACGATGATCTTGGCATAGTTCGCGATCGGAAGCGCGCCGGCGCACGCGATCGTCTCGGCCTCACGTACGAGAGCGTCGTAGATGCGATCGAGGGTCGCCCCGTCGCCCTTCGCCACCAGCGAGATCGTGAAGCCGGACATGGGACGCTCAGAGCCCCCCGATCACGGCCGCGACGTCGAGACCCCGCCCCAGGAGTATCCCGATGAGGATCAAGACGAGGATCCATACCCCGCGGTCGAGCTTGTCAGTCAGGGCGTTAACCTTCTTGTCGGTGCTATCGACCTTCTTGTAGACGGCGTCGATCTGCTTGGTCAGGGTCTCGATCACCCCCTCGATGGTCGAGAATCGATTGTTGATGAGGGTCCGGTGGTGGTAGCACTCGGCGTGCGTGACCGGCGTGGTGTCGGTGAGCTCCTCGGCGGCGTCGTCGGGCATCAGACGACCTCGCGCATAACCAGGTGCGTGAACGGCGAGCCCGGGGGCGAGTCGTACGCGACGACCCCGTGGTTCCGGCTCTGGTAGACGACCCGGTGCTTGTCCGTGACGGCCGGGTAATACCCCTTGAGGATCACGTTGTAGGTCGAGACCTGGACCATAACGCCGTCCTTCTCGACCTCGACCGTGCCCTCGTGCCGGACGATCGCGTCGACCGCGGAGCATCCCGTGACGGTCTTGAACGATGTCGAGACGTCCCCGTGCTCGTTCACGGTCTCGGTCGGCTCCTGGAGCGCGACGGTCGTATGCCACCGGCCGGCGAGCCCGACGGTGAGCCAGTTGGACGGGATGAGGGGACGCGAGGAGGCCATCAGTCGGTGCCTCCGATCTGCGTGTCGGTGAATTGGTCCACGGCCGCCGAAGCGACCCCGACCCATTCACCGCCCGCCGTGCCGGCCGACCCGATCCGGGCCCGGTATTTCTCGGCCTTCGCGCTGAAGTATTGGCCGACGGCGACCCCGTTCGTCGAGACGCCGTTCGCCGAGATCACTTTCCCAGCGAGCGCCTCGTCGTTCGCGAGCACGTCGCACGCGGCCGCGGCGCCCCCGTAGACGTCCCCGCCTTCGAGGGCCAGGAGGGCCGTGATCTCCTCGTCCGTAAACGCGGCGCCCGTTTGGACGCGGTCGGGGACGAGCAACCGCACCTTTCCGATGTCGTTCGTCAGGGTGTACGTGTAGACCACGGCCAGACCCCCTCAGATCGCCGTGTACCAGAAGTAGGCGTCGCCCGCGAGGGCCTCGGCGTTCTGGGTCTTGATCTGGCCGTTGATGAAGTCCGTCGTGCCGCCCTTCTCGTCGAGCACGAAGACCTTGTCGCACGTCGTCTGGAAGATGCCCGGGGTCGTGATGTCGAGCTCGTTCCAGAGGTTGTTATTCGCGCTCGTCGCCTCGTCCCCGGTCCCGACGTTCATAACGGCGAGAGGCGTCCCACCGCCGGCCGTGATCCGGATCATGCCCTTGAAGACGATGATCTTCGTCGCCTCCGGGTTCTGGAAGCTGAAGGCCCATTCATCGGCGACCCCGGGGGTGAGCGCGACCTTCGCGCGCTGGAGGAAGGCCGGGGCGATCTTCGCGTTCGTGATCGCGTTGTCCGCGACCGTCAGGGCGCCCGTCGCGGCGAGCGTGGCGTCACCGGAGACCGGGACGCTCGCCAGGTCCGTCCCGTCGCCGACGAGGATCTGGCCGGCGGTCTTCGCGTCGAGCGCGGTGGGCCGGTTGCCGGCCGTGGCGCCGACGATGAGCGAGCCCTGGGCAAGGTCGGCCATCTTCGCGAGCGTGACCGCTTCGGCCGCGATCGTGACCGCACCCGTGGCGGCGATCGTGGCGTCGCCGGACATGGCGACACCCACGCCGGTCCCGGTCGCGTCGCCGACGATGATCTTCGCCTCGTCGACGAGGAGGGCGCCGGCCTGGACCGCGGCGAGCTCGTCGTCGATCTTCTTGAACTCGTCCGCGGTCTTGTCGGGGATCTTGCCCTTCCGGCTCCGGAACTCTTTTCTGGTTGGGGCGGTGTATGCCATCGCCTACACCTCAGATCCCGCTACCGTAGAGGAGCGCGTACGGTTCGCGCACCGCGGTCTTCCCTTCGTACCAGAACTGAAGGATCGTGTCGTGGCTCCCGTCCTCCTCGAACTGCTTGAAGTGGATCCCGAAGTTCGGGACCGTCTTCTCGACCCGCGTCCCGTTCTCGATCGTCGGGTAGGAGACCGACGCCGACCCGTATTTCGGATCTACGTAGTAGTGGTATTCGGCGCCCGGGTGCTCGCTGTCGACGCCGAGCACGTAGCCGTCGGCGAAGCCGGAACTGGCCTGGAGCTTGTGCACGTCGAGGTCGAGCGCGGGGATCCGGATCGTGTCGCGGTTCGGGCGTTCGGGCCGGCCGTACATCTCCCGGGTGACGCCCTGGACGTCGAGGCTGAAGAGATAGCTATTCAGCTCGTTCCAGCACGGCTTGAGCACGTAGGCGTCCGTGAGCTTGTACTCGTACCCGTCCCGGTCCATGTCCTGGCCGAGGGCCAGGAGGTCTTCGAGCGGGACACATTCCCCGTCCGACCACGCGACGGTCGGGTTGAAGTACGTGAACGACGTGGTCGCGCCGGCCGTCATGGCCGCGAGCATGGAGGCATTGAGGGCCTCCGCCATCCAGAAGCCGGCGCGCTCGTACGCGGCGCGGAGCTCGGGCTCGGCCCGGGACTCGTCCCGGATGAGGGCCCGCGAGAGGCGGATCGAGAAGCCCTTGGCGCTCGTGATGTCGGCGACCGTGGTCTTCCGGCTCCGGTCGATCTCCGGCAGGAAGGCGCCGTCCTCGAACGGGGCCGGGGTCTCCTTCTTCGCGTCCGCGCTCATTGTGGCGTCGCGCATGAAGACGAAGTGGTCCGTCTTCTCCTTGACGAACGGGATGAGGTCTAACATTGCGAGGCGCGGCTCCATGATCCGGTAGAGGACCGGGAGGGCGACGTCGGACTTCAGGTATCTGTCAGTAGTTCCGCTTACCATGATTCATGCCCCCGTGACCCAGTAGATCGCACCCGTGACGGCGACGAGGATGTTTGAGAGGTCGCCGGCCTGGCCCGCGGCGACGTAGTGGAGCGGGATCACGCCCGTCCCGTTGGCCGCGGCCTGGGTGAGGCAGAGCTTGTGCTCGCGAAGCGTGGCGGTGATATTCCCGTTGAGGGTCGCGCCCACGCCGATGATCGTGGCGTTCGAGCCGTTCTGGTAGACCTCGGCCTTCACGATCTGGTTGAGATACGGGAACTCGACGATCGCCCGCCGGTAGTACTTCCCCGCAAGGCGCTTGGCGAGCGAGTCGGCCGCGGCCGTGGTCGGCGGGGAGTTGACCGGGATGGTCGGGGTCGAGGTGATCCGGCCCCACGGAAGGCTCTCCGTGTTCTGGGGCGCCTCGACAGCCGGGATGCCGTCGAGCGCGGCGAAGGTGAAGTCGTTATCGTTCGCGATCGTGACGATGTCGCCCTCGTGGAGCTCCTCGGCCCAGGTGATCGTCGGGCTCTTCAGGCCGTCGGTGCCGTAGGCGGTTCCGACGGTCGGCGCCCCTTCCATCAGGGCGCACGTCTGTTTTACGCCGGTCGAGGGATACGACCCGGCGATGTTGGATCGGTTGTCGGTCATGGTGCTCTATCCCCTCCGCGGGGCCCGGATCCCGCCGGTGCGGTCCAGGAAGTCGCTGACGGCGCCGGTCGACCCGGACCCGCCGGGGACGCCGACGGGCGCGGCGCGTGCGGCCTCCGCGATGGTCGCGGCGTAGCTCTTCTCGGCCTCGATGGTCTCCGAGACGGCGGCCGTATAGGCGGCCTCGTCGAGGGCGTGGTCGTCGGTCATCGGCAGGGCCGTCCCCGCAACGAGGGCGCGGACGCGGGCCTCCACGGCCTCGTCGAGCTTCGCGGCGGCGATGCTCTCGGCGAGGATCTCCCGCGCGCGGAAGCCGGCGATCGTGGTCATGTGCTCGGCGATCGTGGCCTCGGCGGCGGCGTGAGCCTCCTCCAGGGTCGTGATCCGGGCGTCGCGCTCGGCGATCGCCTCCTCAAAGTTCGTGATCTCTTCGTCTACCATGTGCATCTCCTCCTCTTCGACGAGGACCGACCCGCCCGCGGCGGGCCTCGCGACCCAGTCGACGGTCACGGGCGGGAGCCCGTACTTCGCCGGGTCGTAGATCTCCTCGACGATCTTCCCCGTCCTCCCCTCGGCCGTCCCGGCGACCTCCCGGCCGCGGACGCGGTGCGAGAGGCCGATGGTCTCGGCGAGCTCCAGGATACGGTCGCGATACGTGGAGATCAACCGGGCCCGGGCATAGAGGCCCGCTCCGTTGGGTTTTCCCGTCTTCGGATTGATCGGGCCGACGGGGTCGAAGTGCGCTTCTTCACTCAGAACAGACGCGATCGCGTTCAAGTCGCCGCCGGGTTGTTCGCGTAATGCGTTCGGCCCGGGGTGGTTCCAGAGCATGTGCGTCCCCTTCCGGTAGATGGAGGCCGCGCGCGTCAGAACGCTCTCTGAATAATAGCGCTTGTTCTTCGACCAGCCGGCTTTAATCACGCAGACAGGGATGGTTCCGTCCGCCGCGATCTCGGCTTCGACGAGGGGCTGAAAGTCCTCCTGAATCAGGACTCCCGGGCCGTCACCACCTGGCGATTTCATCCGAGGAAGTCTCTCTGGTTACCCGACTTAAAACTATTGTAAAATCTAAGGGGGGTGGCGGGCCCGGAAGGGCCCCTCAGACTGAGTAATAGACCCGCACGCCGATGAAGTCCACCATGGCGATCGCCGTCCCGGCCTGGGTCACCGCGAGGGCCACCCCGAACTCCCCCGAGTTGATGTCGGCCGGCGTCCACGTCTCGCCCCACTTGGAGTTCGTGCCCCCGTGGCTCATGGGTTCGGCCGTGACCTCCCACCAGTTCCCGGCGTCGGCGAAGTTCGACGCCGAGAGCGACCCGTCGGCCTTGATGAGCTTGAGGACGGCATCGTCCACGACGTTCGTCCCGACGTCCTTCGCCGTGGCCTTGCAATAGACGATCACCTGAATCCCTGTGATCTTGGCCGTGCCCGGGATGTTGAACCGGAAGCCCTGGACCTTCAGGAGGTTGGTCTCCCCGGCGCCGGCCGCGGCCCGGCAATACCCGCCGTCCTGGTGGAGCACCTTCTGGGGCGCGTCCCACGCGATCGTCCCCGAGCTCGCGTCCGACCATGCCGCATACGGCGCCGTCGGGGTCGCCGTGCCCGTCACGGGCGGGGGAAAGAGGGTCGCGTCGTCGTTGGCCGTGGACACCAGGACCGACCCCGCCGACATGGGCTCGGGCCCGATGAACTCCAGCCGGGCCCCGAGGGTGCGCTCGCCGACCGATGCCGGGAGGTCGCAATCCATCGCCATGAGCCCGGCGTCGTCGCCGGAGGCCCACGAGCCCCCGACGGCCGCGCCACTCACCGCGGCCGGCGCGAGGAACCTGTCACAGCAATAGGTCGAGGCCGACCCCCCGGTCACCGACCCCGGGAGGAGGAGGAGCCGGGTGAGCCCCTCGAAGAGGAGGTCCGAGACATGCCCGTCATCATGGGGAAGCTTGGACGCGGGGAGCTCGAACGGCCTGGCGTCGCCGGTCGTGAGCGCGACCGTTCCTTCGCGCGGGACGATATAGGCGTTCGCGTACGCGTCCGCCTGGAGCCCGTCGACGTATGTCGAGACGTTCCCCCAGGGGTTTTCGATCCCCCGCCAGACGATCGCCGCCTCGCCATCGACCCCGGCCCCCTTCCCGGTGCCGTTGGTCGCGATCGCCGCGTCCGCCCCGCCGTAGCCCGTGAGCCGGCCGGCGTACCCGGTCCCGGCCGCGAGGTCGACCACCCCGCGACCGAGCGCAGTCTGGAGATCCCAGGTCTGATACTCGATCGCCATCAGGAGGTGCCAGGCCCGGTTGGTCCAGATGTTTTCCAGGCCCCACCCGGGCCCGATGGCGTCCGCGTACCCGCGGGCGTCGTCCTCGTCGAGGTAGAGCCCGACCGCGGCCCCGCCGACCGTCATGCAGTTCGCGCCCGAGGCCGAGCCGTTCAGGTTCTCGCTCCCGAACGTGCCCGAGACCTGGCGGAGGATGAGCGTGCCGGCCGCGTCTCCGCCGGCCCACGTCCCCGACGTGAGGTTGTAGTCGACGAGGACCGCGGTCACGGCCGAGGTCGCGCCCGTCAGGGTCTCGCCGACGGTTGGCGCGCTCGGCCCTCCGGACGTGAAGGCGAGCGCCCGGATCGACCCATTGCCCGTGGCCGGTTGGGCGCCGGAGAATGAATGGAGGGCCAGGACGGTCGAGGCGTGGGCCGGGTAGTCGCGATAGGCGAGCGCTGCCTCGTAGGCCCCCACATAGATGAAGTCCCGCTCGACCCCGCCGCGCTGGCGGAAGGCCGGGTGGACCTCGAAGCCCGACTGGGGGACGGACGAGACCCACCAGCTATAGACCCCGGTCGCCGTGCGTTCGGCGCGGACCCAGAACTTCGGGATCTCCACCATGACGCGCCCCGCGCTCCCGTCGAGCGTGAGCCCGTCCCCGCGGGCGTTCGTCCCGCGCGTGACGGCCCCGTTCGCCGAGACCGTGACCCGCCGGATGTTGCCCCAGAGCATGTGGTTATCAAAACTATCGAACGGGAGCGAGGGGATCGCGTTCCCCTTGTCGTCGATCAGGACGAGGTCGGTGTGGTTCGTGCCGCCGGCCCCCCGGTCCCACCGGACGCCGATCACCTGTTTCTCCATCAGATACCGGATGTTCTCGGCGAAGGCGATGTCGTCGAGGGCGCAATCGCCCCGGTAGACGGCGATCCCCGCGTCGTGCGCGACCGGGGCCCCGAGGGCCCCGTTGAGCGAGACGCCCCGCGTCAGGGTGTAGAGCGAGGTCGCGTCCATCGACTCATATCGAACAATCTCGTATTTGCCGGCGTCGTTGATGATGCAGACGTTCGGCGCGGGCGGAAGCCAGGCGGTCGTCGTCAGGTGCATCTCGGCCACTTCGCCGATGGCGAGGGGCTGGGTCAGATAGGCGTCGGGCGAAAATTCGGCCGGCGGGAGCATTTCACGAACCATTCACATAAACCTCTTGGAGGAGCGCCGCCGGGACGTGCACCGTATGGCGGAGGGTCTTGGACTCGGCCGTGGTCTCGATCACGACCCCGGCATAGGAGACGCGCGATCGCCCGTCGTCCCCGTCGGCCGTTGGGAAGAGGCGCGTGGCCCCGAGCCGGACGGGGAGGAGGCCGGCGAGCTCGGGGTCGGTCCCCCGGAGCCGGGCCTCGTACTCGACCTCCGCGGTCGCGTCGTTCACCGTGACCGTGACCCGGGGGTCCGCCTGGGTGTCGAGCCGGGCGACCTCGTTCATATCGACGTCGTAGACGGCGAGATAGCGCCAGCGTTCGGCGACCCGGGCCCGAAGCCATCGGTACCCGGCTGGGTCAAGCTCGTGCGTCATGGGTCAGTCCGAGAGCCCAACGAAGGGGAGGTCCGGGTCGGGCTCGTCGGGAGGCATGTCCGCGCGCCGGGTGATCGTCGGTTGGCCCCGGGCCAGGTGCTTCTCCCACGGCCACCCGGGCCAGTCGTCGGCGGCCATCAGAGCCACCCCTTCGTCTTCGCGTACCCGGCGATGATGAGTGCGAGGCCGGCGCCGACCTTCAGGGCGTGCTCCTTCAGGAAGCCGCCGAGGCGCTCCAGGGCCGAGTCCGCGGTCCACCCGATCGTCCACCCCCAGTTATAATAATGGTATTCGCCGAGGATCGCGTCCCGCACGGCCTGGGGATACCATACCGGGATTAAGTTCACGTCGAACTTGAGCGCGGGGTCGTCCGCCGTCCACCCGGCCGTAAAGCCGTAGGTCATGGCGTGCCACTCGTTTCCCTCGGGATCGTTGCAGAACTCCGCCGCGAGCCCCATCCCATTCTTGAGCGCGGCCTCCACGACCGCGATCGCCGACTCGTTTGCCATCTCTCTCTTCCCTCCTTACGCTAAAATTTCAACCCTCCCTATTTAATGATAGCGTAAAATTCGACGGGTGCCGGGTTCGGGGACCGGGCGAGCATCTCCCGGGCCCGTTTCGTTGCCACCCGGTAAATCGTAGTACACCGGCACGCGATGTGGAAAGGAGAGCGCTGGTGCTCGACGTTGTCCTTCTGAAGGTGGGTTGTGAAGGGTTGGTCGAGGGGGATCCACTTCTGCGCCTCCTTTGCCAGACATTCAGCGTCGACCCGGTCGTCTCCCACGGTGATCGACGACTTCTCAATGGGGATCCCCTTCTTCGCGATGGTGTCCGCGACCTCGCGGCCCGCGGCCTCGTAGGCGGTGGCGGTCTCGTACGTGGCGATGAGCTCGGCCCGGTTGCGGAGGTGATGCTGGGGGACCGGGGTGCCGAACGCGGCATATCTCGAAACCATGCGGGCCGCGATCTCCGTGTAAGAGGCGCCCTCATAGAGCCCTTGATAGACGATCCCCTTCATGATCTTCAGGGTCGTGGCGTCGATCTTCTTGATCTCGTTGAGACAGTAGGTCTTGAGGTATCTCTGGGCCGCCGGGTTGCGAAGGGAGAAGCTCATGGCGTACCCAAAATCGAGGAGCCGGTGCTTGATGGCGCCCTCCATGGCCATCATCAGGATCTCGCGCATGGCGTCGGCCGTATCGACCGCGAACTCGTCGAAGATCGTGATCATGAGCCCCGCGACGGCGTCCCCGAGCCCCTCGCGACAGACGGACTCGTTGAGGTGTGCGCCCCGTTCGCGGAGTTTTCGCTCCAGGACGGTCTTCTGATTATCGAAGTGCACGCCGGCCACCCGGGCCATGCGCGACCGGAGCGGGGCGAGGAAGAGCTCGCGCCGGGCCACCTCGACCCGGACGAGGGCTTCGGCCGCGGCCTCCGCGAGGGCGAGGGTCACGCTTCGGCCTCCGTGAATTGGTCGAGGGTGGCGATGCTCTGAAGGGGCGCGAGTCTCTTTTCGATGAGCGCGACGTACTCGGGATTGAGCTCGATCCCGAGGAAGTTCCGCGCCTCTTCGAGCGCGACCAGTCCGGTAGTGCCGGCACCGGCGAACGGGTCGAGGACCACGCCGCCGACCGGGCATCCCGCGCGGACGCACGGCCGGATCAGGTCTGGGGGGAACGTCGCGAAATGGGCTTCGGCGTATGGCTTCGTGGCGACCGTCCACACGTCGCGGCGGTTGCGCCTCTCGCGGATTGCCCGGAAAGACTCGTCGCCCTTCCGCGCAACGTCACCGGCATACTTCGAGTTGAAGCCCCCTTTCGGAACGTCCTTCCGGGTGCCGGGGGGATAGACCGACTCCTCTGTCATCTCGTCATGGTCGAACCAGTACCGCGGTGACTTGCTCAGGAGGAAGAGGTATTCGTGTGCCTTCGTGCAGCGGTCGCGAACGCTCTCCGGCATCGGGTTCGGCTTGTGCCAAATAATGTCCTGCCGGAGATACCACCCGTCCGCCTGGAGCGCGAACGCGACGCGCCACGGGATGCCGACGAGGTCTTTTTCTTTTAACTCCGGTGCCGTTGGTCGGTTCGCGTCGGAGCCGTTCGCGCTCGCCCGGTTGGTCCCTTGCTTGTAGCCGATCCGTGTCCCGTGTCCGGCCCGCCCCGCCGCGTTGTACGAATCGCCGAGGTTCAGCCAGAGCGTCCCGTCGTCGGCGAGCACCCGCCGCACCTCGCGGAAGACCTCGACGAGCCGGGAGACGTACGCCTCCGGCGTCTCTTCGAGACCGATCTGTCCGTCGACGCCATAGTCCCTCAGCCCCCAGTACGGGGGCGAGGTGACACAGGTATTAACCGACTGGTCGGGAAGGTCGCAGAGGGCCGTGAGCGCGTCGCCGCAGATGATCCGCGCTGTCACACCTTCCGCCCCCGGAGGTCCACGAGGTTCAACCTGATCGGCCGGGGCGTGATCGGCACGACGGCCGGAGAGTCGCGCGGCCGGAACTCCCCGCACCATTGATCGCGCGAGACACAGGGGTAGCCCCTCCCGGGCCAGGGCGGGTGCCGGCGGCAGTCGCCGGTCCCGAGCTTCGCGTCCTCAATGGCGGCGAAGCGGCAGTCCTCGCACCGGGGCGGCACGGTCAGCCCCCGCCTGTCTTCCGTGGCCGCCTGAGACGCTTGACGATGGCGAGGCCGTCCGCGGTGACCTTCAGTTGGTGGGTGGCATAGGCGTCCTTGAGCACGGGCTCGCCGTCGGACCCGGTGCCGATCTTCTCACCGCGGACGAGGTACGGGGTCTTTCCCGCCGCTTCGAGTACCTGGAATTGCCCGGTGCCGAGCGTGTCGGCGATGTCGAATAACCCCGTCTCGGGGTCGAACTTGCCCGAATAGACCGACGTGCCTTTCTCCAGTTCCCGCGTGGCGTGATTGAGCGAGCGCCCGCCCTTGGGGATCCGGCCGTACCGGACATAGAGATCCTCGGCGGGGTCGATCCCGATCTTCGCGGTGGTCGCGACGACCTCTTTCGCGCGGGCGCTCCACTGGGCGATCTCGTCGGGCGTTGCCTTTCCAATGTCGGTATCGATATGGTTTCCGTCTTTGTCGAAATATGCGCAGTGCAAGTTTTTGCCGAGCGGGTAGTCCACCCTGTACACGGCGCCCGGGACCGTCGTCTTCCCGACCACCACTGAAAACGCGCCCGGATCCTTCTCTTTCGCCTCCCGTTCGAGCCGGGCCCGCTCCTCGCGGTGTTCGCGGTCCTTTTGATCCCGCTGCCGCTTCTCCTCCTCGTCCGACTTGAGGACATAGTATTTTTTCTTGTCGCGATCGTATCGCTTGTCGACCCCCAGGTACATGTCCTTCTCGTTGTCATCGAGGTACCGCCGATCGTCCAACGAACCGGCCCCGGCCTTCTCTCCCGGCAGGTCTTCGATCCGCGTCCCCTTGGGGCAATCTCCGGATATGCAGACGCGCCGGCCGTTTATCGTTCTCCACTCCGTCCCGGGATAGGCTTCGGCCTCGGCGATGGCCGCGAGGGGCTCGAACCGGATCCCGTGGTCGCCGTTCCTGGCGGCCGTGTGCGGGTTGCCGTCGAAGAAGATGGCGTCCGGGATCCCGTCGGGATACGCGGCGCACCGCGGGACCGGGTCGTCCGTCCCGCGCTCGTAATGCCGGCACTCCATACAGGCCGGCGCCCTGGTGTAGGTCATACGTCCCTCAGCCTCCTCAGCACGGCGTCGAGCTCCGCCTCGGCCTTTTTGCGCTTCTTCTCGGGGAGCGTTTCGACGGCGACCGGCCACGGTAGATCCTTCTGGCGCGACTCGGTCAGGATCTCGATGATATTCCGTTGCATCTTCACGCGCGGGAGCGCGCTCGCCGGGGCGCCGTAATGGATCGCGACGAAGCCCTCGGCCCATGTCTCCTCGTCGATGGAGCGCCCCTTGACGGCGTACTCCGAAATGGCGGCCCGTGAGTCGGAGCTCCGGTAATACTCAAGCATGGCGGCGTCGACGGTCCCCTCACGGGGCGGGCGCGCATATTGATCCGCAAGAGAGCTTGCGCGGGTGTAGCCCGTGAAGGTCGTGGTCGCGCGGTCCTTGCTCACCGCGTCCATAACGGCGTGCCCGTATTCGTGGACGAGGATCGACTGGGGATCGGTCACGCCCTTGGGGTGGAAGCCGGTTGCCTCGTTCTTGCGTACGGACTCGGCGAGCCCAACGGGATCCTTCCACGCCTTTCCGTTCAGGTAGATCTTCCCGTTCTCATACGCGGCGTACACGTTCTCGTCCATCCAGTCGTCGACGGTCACCCGGCTCACATTGACACCGAGGTCGTAATACCGCGTGGCGAGCTCGTTATACGTGATCGCCGTCTGTTTGGCGGTCTCGAAGTCGGCCCCGTCGAACTCCATCTTGAAGTCCTCGTAATTCTCCTTGTACCAGGCTTCGAGGTCGGCGGTCGTCTTCGCTTCGGCCAGGCCCTTCGGGACCGGGACTTTGTGGTCGAAGACCGATTCGCCCTCGGGCCAATCGGGCATATCCTTGAGCCCGGGGTGCTCCGACGGGATCCCGTACGGGCGGTCGGGGTTGTTCGGCTCATCGGTTATGAAGACGTGCCGGCCGTGGATGGTGACCCAGTGGCCCGGGGCCCCGTAGGTGTCCCGGGTCTTGGTCTTCGCCTTCGCCTTTTTGCGCGGAAGGCGGAAGGTGTCGAGGTTGTCGACCTCCTCCGCGATGGCCGCGAGGGGCTCGAACCGGATCCCGTGGTCGCCGTCGACGGGCGAGGTGTGCTTGTTCTCGCCGTCCCAGATGGCGAACGGGATCCCGTCGGGGAACGCGGCGCACTTGAACCGCGTGGTCTCGTCCAGGTGCCGGCAATGGGCGCACACCGGGGAGTAATACAGGTGCTCGTGTGCCGAGTCGTCAATCCCGATCATCGTATCCCCATCCCCTTTCCGCGGATCCACCGGGTGTAGTGAATCCCGGGATACTCGGACGCCACGATCTGCATGGTCTCGTGTGTGTGCTCATTGCTCGCCTCTTTCTCGCCCATCTCTCCAGACCGGACCTTCGGGCGATATTTCGCATACAGGGAGCCCTCGGCGACCGCGTGCCGGGCAAGGGCCAGGTGCGCGTCGTGATCGGAGTACGCCGTTGTGTCGAGGGAGAAGACGTACTTCGGCGAGACGACGACGTGCTCGGCGATCCCGTGCGTTACGGTCATCGCGAGATCCTTATCCGAAAAGGAATTGTCGCTCGGGTGGTTGTGGATCGCCGTGCATCCCGGGAACTTCGCCGCGTCCTCGGGGTCGAACGGGACGCCTCGCACGTCCCCGGTCCCGTAGAAGACGGTCGAGCCGTCGGGGGCCACGACGAGGAGGCTCTCGACCCGGTCCTCGGCGTGCCATTCGGTGAACTCGTCGAGCCGTTTCCGCACGGCGGCCGGCCGGCCGCGCTCGTCGACGGGCCCGGGTGCCAGTTGCTCCGGTGCCGGTGCCGGTTCCGCCCCGAGCGTCGACTGGGCGGTCCCGGGGCCCATCGGGCCCGTGCCGGCCCCCTTGTCCTTAATGTAGACCCGCCGGCCGTCCTTCAGGGTGACCCACTTCCCCGGGGCCGTGGGATCGAAGGCTTCGGCGAGCTCCGCCTCCACCAGGGCCGTCCGGGCGACCTCCTGGAGCGCGGTCGCGACGGCCGAGAGCGACTCTTCGATCCCTTCTTCGACGTCGTTGTCCCGGGAGCGCTTCGTCGGCTTCTTCACGCCCTTCTTCGCCGGCGGCGCGTCCTCGTCGTCCTCGTCGGGCTCCTCCCCGCCGAGCTTCGCGGCCTGGGCCTGGCGGGCGAGCTCCAGCTCGGGCGGGTTCTCATGCCTCTCGACCTGGCGGGCGATGTCCTCGTCGTCCATCTCGGCGATCGCGTCGTCCACGTTCGGGATGTTGAGGGCCCGCAAAAGCAACCGCTGGAAGGTGGCCCGGTCCATGATCCCGGCGAGCGACCCCGTGCCGGCGGTCGCGGCGCTGATGATGGCGGCGACCTCCGAGACCGGGTCGTGTTCGAGGATCGCGGGGAACTCGACCGTGACCTCGGCGACCTCTTCCCGGACGGGCCCGAGGTTCGCGTCGGCGGCCTCCTTCTTCGTCGCCTTCGTGCCGGGCGCGGCCTTCGCGGCCCGGGCTTCCGTGACCTCGCGATCCGTCTCGTGGTCCTTCACGACCCGGCGGACGGAGACGAGCACCTGGCGCCGGCCCCAGTCGTCGAACTCGACCTTGCCGGTGAGCGGGGCGAAGCCTTGCGCGAGCACCCGGGCCTCGACCGCGAACGACCCCAGGAGGGTGAGGGTATCGACCCACCACGCCTGACGGTCGAGCACGGCGAGCTCCAGGGGGCGCTCCATCGTCTTCGTGGTCGCGAGGTTCCCCGTACTGGGATCCCCGAGGAGGATATGCTCGGGGACGTCCGTGTCGGAGCACACCATGAGCGCGAAGCGGCGGGCCTCGTCCGCGCTCGTGGCGACCCCGGCCGTCCGGATCGGCTCCATGGTGACCCCGGGGGTCGAGGCGAGCGTGGACCCGGCCGGGATCGGCGTCCTCTTCTGGCGGTCGACGATGTCCGCGACGGCGCGGGCCGCGGCCGGGTTCGCCCCGGTCGCTTTCCACGCGAAGGTCGCGAGGGCCGCGTTGATGCTCGCCACGTTGCTCAGGTGTTGCGTGTAGGCTTTGCCCCACGGGATCCCCGCCACGATCGCCGGGAGGCCGTACACGCCCTTTCCCGCGCGCGGGAGGGGCGCGTGGTAGAGCCGGTCGGTCCAGACGACGGGCGTCCCCCCGATCGTCTTCGGTTGCTTTTCGGGATTATGCCCGAGCGCCGGATACCAGTAGGTTTGGCTCTTTCCCGTACTCGTGCCGTCCTTCTGGACCGTGTACTCCGTAAACGTCCGTTTCCAGTACCAGACCTTCCGCGGGTTTTTCGGGTCGCGGAGGTAGCCGGCGATCTCGCTGATCGGGACGGTCACGACCTCCACGGCGCCGAGCTCGTCGACCTGGCAGAGTAAGAATAAATTGCCGCCGATCTGGACCTGGATCTCCTTCTCGACCCGCCCCAGGTGGCCGAGCTCTCCCTGGTTTCGTTCGAGCCAGTCGGTGAGGACCGCGTTGACCTCTACCTGGTCCGAGGTGATGGTGACGCCCCGGCCCCAGACGAAGTGGCTCTTGACGTTGACGGCCCGGCGGATGAGGGCGTTCGCGTGGTACGCCTCGTAACAATTCCGCGCGGCCTCGCGGATCTGATCCACTGAATACTCGTCCTCGCCGTCGCCGAGCGCGAGGGTGAGGGTGAGGGGGTCTTTCCACGAGGCGTTCGCCGAGACGGCCTCGGTGAGTGAATCCTCGATAAACGTTTCTAATTCATCGATCCGTTCGGCGATCACCCGGTTGGAGACGCGGGCGGCCATTAGTGCCCCCCGCGGTCGCGCTGAGTGTTCCCCGGCCTCCGATAACGACCCCGACCCACCATTAGTGCCCCTTTACTTAGAGATCGCGGCGGGCTATAAAAAGACTGTTGGTTTATTCCTGGGGGTGGGGCGGGGCGGTCGCCCCCTTCAGGCAGACGGAGCACACGAAGGCCGACTCGCCATCGATCCGGCAGACATTGAGCTCCGCCTTCGGATACCCGCAGAGGTCGCAGGTCGTCTTGAGGGGGACGCCCCGCCCGAGGACGACGATGTCGACCGCGGGGCGGGGAAACTTCCGGCCGCAGTTGGGGCAGGTGATCCGATCCCTCCCGGCATCCGATCGCCAGACATACGAGCAATGGGGGCACGTTGCGATCACGGGATCACCGGCAATCGTCGCAGTAGCCCGATCCCGGGTTGGTCGAGAAGGGGTAGTTTCCCGAGCGCCCGCTCTGGCCACAGGACCGGCAGTTGAGGACCGGCCCGTGCCGGGCCTCTTGATCGCGCTCGTGTGCCTCCCGTTGCGCCCGGGCCCGCGCTTCGAGCGCGTCGGCGGCCTCGCCGTCGCGGCAGAACGAATACCAGTCGTTCGGATCGTTCCGGACCTTGTATCCGTTGGCCAGTGTCGCGAGAACGGTGGCGCGGTCGGGGAGGTTTCCGAACCGGACACACATATCCAGGAACTCGTCGGTGCGGTCGCCACAGGCGTACCATGCCCCGCTTGGGAGTTGATATTCGAGTCGCATACAAGACTACCGTTGGTAGTCTTGATTTAAAAATGTTACCGCCGCTTCCGCACCGGCTTTTTGTTGTCGTGGGCCCAAAAGTTCGGGTTTGTGGCCCTCTGCTGCTTCCAGTGGCTCGGGTTGTCGTTCCACCCCTCGTGATAGCCCATGTTATACGCCGAGGTCGTTCTGGCTTCGGTGTACGACACGCCCCGGATGCGGTCGAGCTTGCCCTGGCCGAGGCCAAGGCGGTAGTCGACCGAGCTCATGAGCTGTTGCCGGGCGAGTTCGCGCTTTCGCAAGGGGTATTTCCTCCCCAGGCGGGCCTTCTCGGCGTCGAGTGCGGCGAGGGCTTCCGCGGCGGCCTTGAGGCGCTCGTCTTCCGGGACGGACTTCTTGAGGTCGTTCCGGGTCATGCGGTACGTTACGCCGTCGTACGTCTCGCCGACGATCGCCTGGCCCGCGACCGGGTCGGGGTATGTGGTCCGGTTGGGTGCCGGCCGCGAGGACGCCCCACTTCCACCCATGGATCACGCCCTCCGGCGGATTGCCTTCACGATGCGCTCGAATACACTATCCGACAACCCCTTCTGATTGAAGGTTTTTGTCTTCACGTCGTACCAGACCTTTCCGAATTGGAGATCCGTGGCGAGCGCCCTGGCTTTGCTATTGCTGATAGCCACGCCGTCGATAGACGCCGACGAGATGTTGCCCGTCCCGTAATAGGTTGCATCGAGGCCGTAGAGCGACCGGAGATCGTTGAAGTAGATCCGATGGTTTCCCCCGCCGGTCCACTCTTTTCCGATCGCTTTGAGGCGCTCCAGATCGTCCGCGGGCGCGATCGCCGCGTTCTTCGCGGGTGCCGACCCGGCCCCCTTGCTTGATGCTCCGTTACCTCCCATGTTTGTCACCGCCTGGTTGTGTTCTCTTTTCTCTGGTCCGCATATCAACATTTCCACATTTGTCCGGGGCTCCGACGCACCGGGCGCACGCGAGCACGGGCTCGTCCCCGACCGCGGCCGGCGCGAGGGCCTCCGCGAGCTCGTCGCAGACCTGGCACCGGGCGCGGCCGGGATAGACGACCGCCAGCCCGAGGGCCCGGGGCGCCACGTCCCCCCGCTTATGCTTCCGCTGGCACCGTGAGCACGTCAGCCAGGGGGCCGTCGACCGGGCGACCCATCGGTGTCCACATATCGGGCATACGGCCGTCTTAACCACCCCGGGCGGCCGTGCGGTATTCGCAGTTCGGATCGCACGGGCCCGCCGAGAGGGGGACGCGGCGCGCGTTGCACCACCGGCCGCACCCGCACCCGGGCATGGGGCCCCGGTGGGAGCAGTAGTCGTCGGTCATACGGACCTCCCGGCCGTGCCGGTGCCCGGGGACCGATGGAGCCCCCTCCCGCCAGGCGATCGGGCCGGGCCCGTTGCCGGCCTTCCGGTCGGCCGTGTGCGAGACCTCCAGGGCGGCCTTCGCCTTCGCGATCGCCTCGGGGACCGTGTCGCATTTGCCGGTGCGGTGCGCGAGCACGGGCCCGCGGACGCACCACCGGCCCGAACGGTCGGCGAGCGCGTACACGGCCTTCCCGGTCGTGGTGTTCACGTACTCGCCGAGCGGGGTGTCGTAGTGGCCGGACGGGAATTTGCGGGCCATCAGGCGCGCCTCCAGCACCCGCACCGCTGGCTCCAGGAGGTCGGATCGCCCGTGTGCCGGCACGTCCCGACATAGAGGTTCGTCTCCTTTCCCGGGAGGCGCTCGGGCGCGAAGTCGGCGCACGTCCCGCACCACTCGCGCGAGAGCGCGTCCTCGGTTGCATCCAGGGCCCGGCGCTTCTCCGCCAGGTCGCGCTCGGCGAGCTCGATCTCCGCCGCGATCGTCGGGTCGGGGGCCCCATGCTCGCGCACGGCCTCCAGGCGGCCGAGCCGGGCCTCCGCGGCCTCGACCGCGGCGCGCGCGAGCTCGACCCGCGCGGCGTGGTTGTCGGTGATGGTCATTCAGTTGTCACCGACTACCATATGGTAGTCAGAGAGAAAAAGGTTTTGATTTTGTTTTCAATAGAGCGCGAACGAGAGGCAGAGGTCGCACATGAGGACCGCGTCGCCGTCGACCCGGACCACGTTGACCTTCTCGAAGCATCGGTCGCACATATCGCACGCGGCCCCGTTGGCCTTCTTATCGGGCCGGAGCACGAGGCGCCCCAGGGGCTCCACCACGGCCTCACGGGGCCGGCTCACGCGAGCGCCTCCACGAGCTCCCGCCGGGGCCCGTCCGGCGTCTCCAGGTGCACGAGGGGCCCGTCCTGGGGGATGAGCCGGGCGTCCTTCCGGACATATTCGTAGAGGGGCGAGACCTTCGCGACGAGGTCGGGCTTGTAGGGGTAGAAGTGCTCCGGCACCTCCCCGAGGAGCTTCTCGATTCTCCCGTAGCATATGACGGCCCGCGGGTGGATCCGGTCGAGCATCTCCTTGAGCCCCGCCTTGAACATCGCCCGCGCCTCGCGCTCGCGGTGGACGCCGACGGTCGAGACCGCGACCATGGACCCCTCGGGGATCCCGTCGAAACAGAACGAATACGTCTTGGGCCCGGCCCACGAGACGATCGGGATCACGGGGATCCCGTTCGCTTGCCAGTAGGCGCCGAGGAGGCGCGAACGGTAGACGTTATTCCGCTGGACGTGGATATTCCAGTCGCGGAAGAGGGAGAAGTCGGGCGAGAATATCCCGGCGAACGCCTGGATCTTGGGTAAATAAAACTCCGGCCGGCGCCAGAGTTGTTCAAATCGATAATCCTCCGTGTAGAGGTGGACGAACTTCCCCGCATAGAGCCGGGGCCGGCCCTCCCAGATCATGATCTCGGCCGGCGGACTCAGGAGGGTGTCGTGGATGATCGGCATTTCCGAGTCGTTCGTGACGTCGACGAAGTCCAAAAGCCGGGTGTTCTGGGTGTCGAGCGACCCGCACGGCTTCACGCAGTTCCGCATGGCATAGCCGGCGCCCATCTACGTCGCCTTCTTCCTCTTCCGGGCGTCCGCCGCCTTCTTCAGGGCCTTCTCGGCGTTCGCCAGGGCCTTATCGATCGTTGATTCCATCGCCTTCACGGTCGCCGGCCCCCCGCCCTTCTTGGGGTAGCCGTACCGACTCAGCCACTTGAGCTGGTCGTAATAGAGCGGAGCGATGTAGCTCCCGTCCGTCTTTCGCCGCAGGATGATCCCGCGGTAGTTGTAATCAACGAACCCGTTTTGTGCGGCGAGCTTGCGCCCGGCAACGGTCGCAGTCTCGGCCGGCATGTCGCGCGCCGGCATCGTGTAAAACCGCTTCGATGTCACGGGGACGGTTGCCCCGCCCCCGGCCCCCTTGCTCGATGCTCCGTTACCTCCCATCTACACCCTCCGCTGATTTGGTAAATGCTCAGTCGCGCGGGAGATAAGAGTTTTGCTTTACCAGGAGGTCAATGGAGCGGGCACCTCGTCATAGACCGTGGCCTCGTATTCAATGTCGAGCATCAGGTCCGTTATGGCCCACACCAGGGCGTCGACACGATCCGGCGACCGCATACCCTGGCCCGGTACCCACTCTGTCATTTGATCTTCGAGCTCGGCGAAGACGCCGACGTGATGGACGAGCCCTTGAGCATACAGGGCGCTCACGGGGTCGGCGCGGGCTTCTTTGCTATGGGACGCCCGGACGGCCCGGTACGGTACAAAGACGTTGGCCGCGTTCGCGCACGTCCCGACCACATACCCAACCATCTCGCCGCCGTTGTTGACCTCGCCCACGACCTTGTTCGCCTCCCACCGGGAATAGGCGCTCACGGCTTGCGCGCCCCACTCCCCGGGCGTCCCGCGGATCGTCACGTCGTCGAGGACGTACCCGTGGCCGTCGGCACCGAGTCCCACGACGAGGATCCCGGTCTCGGCGGACTCCTCTCCGCTGGACGCTTCGGGGTCGACGCCGACGACGATCCGGACGAGCTCGGGGAGGGCCGATACCCGGTTGGCGTCGATGATGGCCCGGGTCCAGAGGGCCCCGGGGTTGTCGTCCAATATCTCGCCGTTGATCTCCTGGCGCCCCAGGCGTGTCCCCTCGTATTTCCGGATGATCTGGGAGAAGTAGGCGGGCGCGAGGTTGGCCCGGTTCTCGTAGGTCGAGCCCCGGACGGTGACACAGGTGGGGTCGGCGATGAGATCCTTGATGATCTTCGTCGGCCGCGGGGTCGTTGTGATCACGACCCGGGGGTGAGTGCCGAGCCGGAGGCCGAAGAGGAACATTTCAAAAGCCTCGGGGTGGGACCACGCCGCGATCTCGTCCAACCACCCGAAATGATGCTGGGGGCCCCGGAGCGCGTCGGGCTCCTCGGCGCTGAAGAGGGTGGCCTGGCTCCCGTTCGGCCACTCCAGCCGGCGGATGCTCGGCCGGTAGCGGGGCGTGAAGTCGGCGGGGCTGATGTTCATGATCCCCGAGTCGCCTTCGATCATGACGTCGCGCACGTCGGCCGCGGTCCTGGCGACCATGGCGATCCGGCACCCGGGGTTATTGCGGGCCGTCTTGATCACCCACTCGGCCCCCGCGCGGCTGTTATGGGTCGGGACCATGAAGCGGCCGGCGAGGAAGAGGTGCGAGGGCGAGTCCACCACGATACAGCGCACGGGGACGGACGCGACGGGCTCGACGGCGACGATCGCGCGGCAGAGGTCTCCCGGGCCGTCTATGGAGTGGTTGAAGTCGCCGCGGGGCCCGTGGGTGAGGGTGGCGCGGATCTCATCGGTCGTGACCGTGGCCGGGCCCGTGGCGCGCGCCGTTGTGCGCCAGAGGTGCCCCGCGTCGGCGACTATGGCCGATCCGTCATCGAAGACCACCCGGTAGCACGGCCGGCCGAATTGGACCTCGTGCACGGCCGTAACGGTGCACGGGGCGCCGGTCTCGTCGAAGAGGCGGGCCCCGGGCCGGACCTCCCCCATGGTCGTCCATCCGCCGGGAGTCGGGAGGGGCGTGTCGAGCGCGAGGGCCTTCCCGCTTCCTCTCCCAGAAAGTAAAAGCCACTTGGTCCAGTCGCCTTCAGGTGGGAGCTGGTTGTCCCTCGCTAAGAGGATCTCCCAATCCGTCGCCAGCCTCTTCGCCGCCTGAGGGCTCAGGCTCTCCATGAACGGCCGGCGGAGCTCCGGCGGTAAAGACCTTATCGAGGACCGAAGCGAGCTCGGCGTGATAGTTTCGGACGTCAATGGTCCCGCCGTCCTTCCCGGTCAATTCGACCCGTTGCGCGGCATAGAGGCCCTGGAGCTTCGCGCGTTCGCCCCGGACCCGGACGAGAGCGGCCTCCGCGGCGATCCGGGTCGCGGGGGTTTGCTCCTCGTCTTCGGCGATCGCCAGAAGGTTCGCCTCCGAGGCGTTCTGGCCGGCGATCTCGTTGGCGAGCGCGTCCTCTATATCGATCTGGGCGTGCTTCCGGCGTTCCGCGATAATGGCTTTGACGTCCCGGACGACCGTGGTGTGGTCGCACCCGAGCATTTCGGCGATCTGCCGGGTGGTTTTCTTCTTGCGGTACTCTTCGGCCACGATTGCTCTCCGGCCGGCTATCTCCGCACGTTTCTGTGCTTCGTTGCCTTTTCCGCGTCCCGCCATAGTGGTGCATTCCTATATGGTGCATTATTGTACGCAGCATTATATGCATTGTGATGCTTTCGCCCCCCTCCCGCATCGGCACGGCGTACACCCTCCCGAGCACGTCCGGCCGTCGTGGTGGGCCCTGGGGCAGGTCGTGGAGGCACACGCGAGGCAAACGTCGTGCCCGTCCGTGACGATTCCGCAGGGCGTGGTGTCGGTCATGGTATCCATTGCCACCGGAGGTTCTCGTCCCCGAGCATTTCGATCCGGAAGCGGAGGGGGGCCGGGGTCTCGCTCACGGGCCAGAGGATCCAGACCATCGCCACGTCGCCGTCGACGCTCTTGACCCAGGACCGGGTCGTCGGGGGGAGTTTTTCATAGGCGATAACATCGGCGATTGCCTTCGTGAAGCGCTCGGCGCCCTCGGGTGCCGGCGGCGGGATAAACCCGGCCTCTCCCGGGTAGGTTATGGGTTCGGTCATGGCCGGACTCCTGCCGGGACGTGGACGAGATAGTCCCCGCGCCCGAGCCCCTGGACCTTGAGGAGGTCGCTCATTCTCCCCTCCGGACGACTCCGAGGAAGGTATGCGGGGTGTCGGTTGCGATCGACCCGTCGGGCCGGAGCATGGAGACCTCCCGGACACCGGCGTTCACCAGGAGCCGGGCGCACATGGAGCACGGCCAGTTTTCGACGACCTCCCCGGTCTTCGGGTCGATGGTCGCGAGGTAGAGGGTGCCGTCGCTCGCCCACGGGCGCGCCTGGATCACGGCGTTGGCTTCGGCGTGCACGCTCCGGCAGATCTCATACATCGTCCCCTGGGGCACGCCGAGCTCTTCGCGGAGGCATGTGGTACAGTGGTCTTCGTTCACGGGCGCCCCGTTATACCCGGTCGCGATCACATGGCCGAGCCGGTCGAGGAGGACGGCCCCGACGTGCCGGCGGAGGCAGGTCGAGCGCTTCGCGGTCTCCCGGGCGAGAGCGCACGCCCATTGGCCTTCCGACGGGCGGCTCACGGTGACACCCCCGCGGGGGCTGAGACGGGGACGCGCCCGTGGGCGAGCGACGGCGCGGCCCCCATGGCACGGAGGAGGACGACCGCGAGAAGGGCCAGGAGGGCATACCGCCAGAACGGGCTCACGGTTCGGCCTCCGGTGTGTTCACGGCGTTAACCGTCCCGAACTGGATATTGACCGTACCCGCCCCGAGATCCTGGATGATGAACGCATGGGTCGGGACGAACTCGCCGGCCCCGTCGTTGACCCGGTAGTCGTTGTTTGGAGTGAACTCGCAACAGGTGACGCGGAGGGCCGGGTTACATGCGGCCTTGATGGTCCGCGGATACCGGGCCTTGCCGACGATCGTCTCCTCTATCTCCAGGTCGAACTCGCCCGTGACGTGCTCGGTGTCGAGCCGGTCTTCGGTCAAATAGTCCATCTCGCGCTCCGTCAGCGCGATCGGTTCGGTGTCGGTCATGCTGGATAGTCCTCTTCGAGAGTCGCGCGGATGGTCGCCGCGAAGGCTTCGGCCCGTCACTGAGTCTGGTTCACGCGGTCCCCCGGAGCCTGGCGATCGTGGCCGCGATCTCGGCGTGGGCGATCCGTTCTGCCGGCGAGGCCGTGAGAGGCGCCGGGGCGTCCCGGAGGTGAAGGATCTTCTCCTCCCGGAACCGGGCCAGGTCGGCGAGGTGCTCGGTGATCGCGTCGATGGTGTCCCGGGCGGCCGGGTCACGGGTCGCCCGGACCTCGGCGGTCAATGTCGCGATCGCGGCCTTCGCGGCGGCCACCGTGGCGGCCGGATATTCGCAGAGGGACGGGACGTCGCGCTCCGTCGAGACGGCCAGGAAGAGGGCGTCGAGGGCCTGGGATCCCTCGTCGCGGGCGTCGGTGTCGGCCGTCATACCTCGCAGTCCTCCCGGGCCCCGCCGATGTCGCGGCCCATGACTGTCACCGGCGCGGTCTTCATCTCCAGGTGTGTTGCCACGTAGTCCTCCATGGTCCTCTGTACTTGTTCGCCCCGGAGGACGTCGAGGTCGGGCTGATTGTCAACGTAATACTCCTTGATCGCCGCGTGGATCTCCGGGTCCGAGGGGAGCACCTGGAACTTCTCGTACCACCACTCCCGCGCGGCCTGGGTGATCTCCTGGAGGAGCTTCCGGCGGAGGCCGAACTTCGCCACGACTCCCATGTGCCCGCCGGCGACCTCCTTCATACACGCGGCCATGATCCGCTTCCTGGTTCGCTCCCGGTTGATCTTGAGCCGGATCTCTTCGATCTCGATCCGGGCCTCGTCCGAGAGCCCCGAGATCGGGCACGTCGCCAGGAAGTCGTCGAGGGCAATGGTGCATATCGTTGTGAGGATCCCGTACCCCCCGATCTCGCGGGCCCGTGCGACCTTCTCGTCGTCGAGATTTACGGTTGTGTGGCGGGGTTTCATGTTCGGACGCCCCCGAACAACAGTACGCAATGCGTACTGTTTGAACTTCTCTTTTTTTCCGGAGACACCAGAGGCCGGAGCGCCGTTATTTTTCTTAGAGAGAGTATATATAGATTGAAAAGCAATCTATACAACAAGCCCCCGGAAATGGAGGTCAGAGGAGGCCGAACGGCCCCCTCGACGGCCCGGGGTCTCGTCCCGTGGGAAAAAAGATCAAACAGTACGCATTGCGTACTGTTGTTCTGTCCGGTGCGAACCGTTTTCTCGTGAGACGCTCCCCATTTCTGGGAGAGAAGTTCAGACAGTACGCATTTCCACCGGGCATGGTGGACGTGCGAGTCCGGAGATCGCACCACGATCGCCCCCATTTTCAGGCCACCCCGTAGGTCTTCCTGACGTGCTCGATCAAGAGGTTTCGGGCCAGGGCCGACTTCTTCACGAGGTGCTCATCGAGCTTCTCCGCGACCGCGACGGGGATCAGCGTGGTCACCTGTACGACCACTTCGCCCGACGCCGTCCGCCGATAGTTTCCCATAACAATCCCTTTCACCAGAGAATGGATAAAACTTTCTAATTGCATTTTCTGTCACCGCTTTCGTGTCTCATCGACCCCTTCGCTTCCACTGGAGCCAATGCAGGCGTCCCCGGTGATAATTCTGGAGGTCGTCATTCGAGCGACTCCTTCCAACCTCTCCCGTCCCGGGTGACGATGTACAGGGGCTCCTCGTACAGATAGGTGTAATTCGCCCGTTTCGACCGGAAAAGGGGCGTCTGTGACCCCTTCTCGCCCTTCACGTCGTAGACGCGCCGCCGGCCGTCGGCATAGTTGACGGTGAAGTCGGCGAAATAGACCTCCGCGCGGAACTTGATCCCGTGCTTCTCGAAGGCCGGCCGAAGTGGAAATGGCGGTTGGACGACGAAGTCGGTGACCTCCCCGGCCTTCTTGAGGATCTTGAGGTAGCTATAGAAGTCCGCTTCCTCCGTGCTCGCGAACCGGATCCCGTCCACCCATTTGGGCCGGTTGTGGTACTTCGCCTTCTTCGGCACGGTCACGTCGAGCCCGAGCCCGGCGGCTTGCTCCGCCGTTATGCGGACGGTCACGGCGACCACCCGACGGCGGCGAACAATTCGGGCGGAGCCGGCATCTCGGAAAGGACGCCGTACCGAACCCACGGCAGATCGCCCTCAGGGTCAACCGTTACGAAGGGCGCCGTTATCCACCCAGAGATCGACCGCCACGCATCCCCGCGCCCGATCTCGTCCAGGTTGCAGGGCGAGACCGGGTACTGCTTCGGCCCGCAGTGCCGGCCGTCCGGTTCGCCGAGGGCACACGGGTGCCGACTGGCGACGTAAAAGGGGCAGGTCACGCCGCGCCCTCCCGCAACTGCCGCAGCGCCGGTGACGCCTCGCCCTGCCGCTTCGCCACGTGGTACCGTCGGTTTATCGCGTCGTCGGTTCGCCCCGACTCGGGGAACCGCGCCCGGTACCGTTGCCGGGCGTCGCCCTGGTCCCGTGCGAACACCACCGCCACGAGCTCGGCGTCGGACCACCTGGGCGCTTTTCCATGCGCTCTCGGCCGTCCGCGCGGGTTGATGCCGTGCTCCCGCAGCACACGAGAGACGACGGTGGGACTCCACCCCACCCGCGCCGCGATCTCGCCGAGCTTGAACCCGGCGTGCCAGTCGGCGACCATCGCGCCGCGCACCTCGGACCAGCTCGTATCTATCATGTCGTCCCCCGTAGCGTGTACCACATTCTCGCGGCGGCACCGGGCCCGCGCTTCGAGTCCGGGAACGCATCGCGATAGAGGCGCTGTGCATCGGCGCGCGAGGTCGCCGTGCGCACGACTGCCTTCTCCTCATCCGTCCACCGCACGAAGCGCGACTGCGGGGCTTTCGTGTGCCGGCCCCGGACGAACGCCCCGCCCACCGAGTAGACGGGCATCTCGTGGCGAGCGAGGACGCCGGCGACCACCTGCCGGCCCCAACCGCACCGGGCCGCGATCTGCCGGACCGTGAACCCGGCCGCCGAGTCGGCCAGGATCGACGCCTCCACGTCGGCCCACCCCGTTGAGATGACCGTCACGCCGTCACCTCGACCAACTCGACCGGAAACACGTCGAGCCCCGCGAAGAGCCGCCAGAGGGCCGTGAGCGGCGCCTCGTAGACGCCGTGCTCGAGGGTCAGCCCCGGCCGGAACCGGACCTGATCGTCCGCCATCGCGTACGCGAGCCCGCCGGGGACCCCGTTGCCGTCCGCGTCGGGCGTCAGCAGGTGCGCGAACTGCCGGCCGCGCAGGAGCACCCGCGCCGCGCCGGGGCCGATGCCGAGCGGGCTGTTGAAGAGCCCGTCGATGAGCAGCCCGGGGCCGTCGCGGGAGACGGTCGGGTTCATTCGTGCCCCCCGCAGGTGCAGGGCGAGCAGCCGCCGCGGCAGGTGCGCTCATGTCCGCGCGCCGGACAGTCCATGACACACGCCGCGCAGATGTCCGCCGGCGTCGGCCCGTTGCAGACGATGCCGCACGGGGTTGTGTCCGTCATGCCCATCCCATCCGCGCGAGGTGTCCGAGCTTCGGCGGGAACAGCCGCAGGTGCACGGCGGCGAGCCCGACCAGGACGAACGACGCGCCGGCGACAGTCGAAAAGAGGGCGGCGATCATCCGCGCATCCTCCACCCGACGAGCAGCAGCCCGAGCACGCCGAAGACGATCACGGCCATCATCGCGGCCACGCCGATTTCCCCCGGGCTCATGCGCGAACCTCGGGTAGTTTGCGATCCTTGCACGATTCGAGCCCGTGGACATATTCGTGTGTCATCGGGTCCAGCCCCCCGTCACTGGTGCAGTACCAGTTGCCCCACGAGTATAGGCCGTGGATGCAGAGTGCACAGAGACTCATGTCCGCCTCGCCGGCACGCGGTGTTCGCAGTTCTTCGGGCATGGTCCCGCCGGCAGCAGGTCGAGCGTCTTGCGGCAAATGGTTCCGATCCCGTTCGGCGTCGGGCAGCGGTGGGGGCAGTCGTCGCTCATGGGCACCTCGCGAAGAAGTGAACGAAGAGAAAATCCCCTTCGGCAACTTCGGGGTAGATCGTCTGGAGCGCCGCCGAGCACGACGCGACATCATCGAACCCCTCCGGGCCGTGCAACTCTCGGGCGATGTCGCCCGCCCGCATGGCCAGAACGCCGAGCACGCGGAACGGCATACCGCCGATCTCGAACTCGTCGCCCGCCCGGCCTTTGATCTCGTCTCGTGTCGTGCAGCACTTCCGCCCGGCGATCGCGGCATATGCCATCTCGGGCGAAAATTTGAGTTCGATGACGCTCATGCCGGCCCCACCTCGCCGGGCTGCGGGCCGGTGTAGCTCTGGAAACACTTCTTGCAGAGGATCCGCGAGAGCATCAGCCGACTCGTCTTCTCCTCCGGCCCGGTCACGGGCGCGCCGCACTCCTCGCAGACGGCGCCGGACGCGACGGGGGCCGGTACCTTCGCCGGCGGCTTCGGCACGGCTTTGGCGGGCGCCGGTGCCTGGTCGGCGGAAGAGGGGACGTGCATTTCCTTCTCCGCCTTCCGCTGGCACGGGCCGCAGATCATCGTACCGTCGCGATCGCGGATCGGCAGCGCGGGGTATTCGTCGTTGCCCCGACCGCAGACATCGCACCGGAGGACGGGGCCGGCGTCCGGGCCTGGTGCCGGCTTGGGTTCGACGATTGCCGATACCGGCCGGGACGTGTCGGGGATCTCGCGCGGGACGTGGTCCATCTCCTCTTCGGTGTAGAGTCCCGAGAGCGCGAACGCCCGGCGGAGAGCGTGGACCTCGGCCGTCTTGCGGAGCATGGTCCGGGGCTTCGATTTCCAGAGCGGGTTCCGCGCGTCCTTCCCGTACTCGGACCAGTAGACCTCCGCCACGATCGGGTGGGTCATGTCGTTGCGCCAGACCGTCGCGCGGGCCACCGGGTCATCGCCGTTCTGGTCGATGATCTCGCACTGGAGCCCGTCGAGCTTCCCCGACCGGAGCGCGAGGTTGATGAGCCCGGCGTGCCCGACGAAGATGGTCGCGGGGTTGTTGCCGTACTTGATCGACCAGATCTCCTTAGCGAGCGGGTCGAGCTGGTAGGTCTTCGCGAGGTGACAGAGGAGCGCGAACTCGTCGTCCGTGCATCCCTTTGCGACCATGCTCTTCACAAGGGCCAGCTTCCGTTCCCATTCGGGGGCGGCAACGGCGCCGCCCTGATACTCTGCAATTTCGTTCATGCGTGGAGGGGTCCGGCGTTACCCGTCGCCGGGGCGGTGGTGCAGCGCAGGAAGGCCCGCGCGATGTATTCGGAGTAGTCGGGGGGAACAGCCTGGCAGAGCCGCTGCTTCGACATCCAGTCGATCCCCATCGCCCGTCGCCAGAGGCTCATGGCATCTCCCTGAGCGCGGCCAGCGTCTCGTTCCGCCATGCTTCCGTTCGGTGCCATCCACACCCGGCACCATCGGCCGGTCGGCAGGTCATCCGGCACCACTCGCCAGACTCGCAGTGCGGGCTCGGCGCGATCGTCTGGTGGAACAGACAGGTCTTGCAGTCGCTCATACCATCCCCCTGAGCCGGCGCTCGTTCGAGGGCGCGTTGGCGATGGTCCGGCAGAGCAGCTCGGGACCGATAGTTCCATGATAGAGGTCGACTATTCTGTACTCGGCGTTCCCTCCCGGCGTGATGGTCTGCAGGGGGGCGCCGCCATTCCTCGCTTTTTCGCTCATGCTTTCTTCCCCTTCTTCCGCCGGGCTAGTTCGGCCCGGACCGCGGCCCGCAGGAACCGCGAAACATTCTTTTCGTCGTCTGATTCAACCGCCACCAGGACCGCGTCATAGAGGTCGTCCGGCAGTGCGAAATTAAACCGTTTCATGGGTTTCGTTTTACCTCCGTTTTTTACCAATAATTAATACGCCGTATTACTATTTAACAATTTCTAATTTACCTTTTGGTGGTACAGAATATAAACTAAGCGGAAGCGTCCGCGAAAGAAAAAGAGGGGGTTAGGCGGCCGGGAGAACCGACTCCATCCAGGCGCGATGGAACTCGAAGAGCTCGCGCTGAACCGCCTTCATTCGAGCAGGTCCTTCGTGCAGCGGTTGCAGATGAACGCCGCCTCGTCGTCAACGCGGCAGACGTTCAGCTCGGCGTACGGGTAGCCGCAGACGTCACATTTCGATTTGAGCGGCACCTTTCGGCCGAGCACCTCGATCACTGGCGCGGGCCGCGGCACCTTCCGGTGGCAGCAGGGACAGGTGATCCGGGCCATCTTCGAGCGGGTGTCCCACTCATAGCCGCACTTCGGGCAGGTGATCACGCGGCCCACCCCGCGAGATCCGC